>Ga0058693_1000588_pt1 | contig 13950 bp, 10 predicted proteins | sample AgamicOrMarz_FD_55217 | JGI IMG/M metagenome (GOLD analysis project Ga0058693, IMG submission 55217) | Agave microbial communities from Guanajuato, Mexico - Or.Ma.rz | ecosystem: Host-associated > Plants > Phyllosphere > Phylloplane/Leaf | place: Guanajuato, Mexico | collected 2012-06-04 | reverse complement strand
TGATCACGGTCATTTTGTACCCGGCGTAGATCCAGTCCGACGGGGCCGAGGCCTGGCCTTTGGCGGTCAGCTGGCCGGCGAATCCCTGGGCATCGGGCAGTGTGGACAGCAGCGCAATCGGCCCGTGGCAGACCAGCGCGGTGATTTTGCCCTTGTCATGGAAATGCGTCAGCACCCGGCCCAGCGGCGCACTGGTGAGCAAATCCTGCATCGGCGCATGGCCGCCGGGAATGTACAGGGCATCGAAACGGTCCAGGCCCTGCTGTTCGACACGGGCCAGGCTGATCACGGGCGACTCTGCGGCCGAGGTGATTTTCAGTTGCGCCAGCAGCGCCTGGTAGCGCTCCAACTGCGCCGCATCGTTGTTGAAGTACATCTTGTCCGCCGAGGAGCGATCCAGCGTTGGGGCCTTGCCCTCGGGGGTGGCGAACGTCACCTGATGGCCGGCGTCCAGCAACAGCTTGACTGGTTGCAACAGTTCGTTGAGGTAGAAACCGGTGGAAAAGACCTTGCCGTCGCGCAGGTCCAGGTGATCGGCATCCGACAGGACCACCAGCACGTTATCGGCATGGGCCGCGACGCTGGTGGCTGCCAGTGCGGCGGCGATGGCCAGGGGGGTGAGCTTTTTCATGATGACTCCAGAAGGCTTGGGAGGGAATGTGCTCACTGTATTGATGCCTCGACCGGCGATAAACTCGGCCAACGGAACATCACCTGGCCTCTGGAGGCAACAATGGCCCGCCGATTCGATTACCTGGCCGACGTGGAAGCCTTCGTCACGGTCGTGGAAAAAGGCACCCTCAGCGCTGGCGCCGTGGCCCTGGGCACCACGCCATCGGTGCTGAGCCGGGCCATCTCGCGCCTCGAAGCGCGGCTCGGGGTGCAGTTATTGCGCCGCACCACGCGACGGCTGAACCTGACCGACGCCGGTGCCCTGTATCTGGAACAGTCACGCTCGGCCTTTGCCTTGATCGACAATGCCGAACGACGAATCCAGGGCCAGGACGGGGTCTTGACCGGCCGTGTGCGCCTGAGCGTGCCGACCACCTACGGCCATTACCGCCTGCCGCCGTTGCTGGCGCGCTTCGCCCTGGCCTGTCCGCAGGTGCGGGTCGAACTGAGTATTACCAACCGCAATGTGGACCTGGTGGCCGAAGGGTATGACCTGGCGATCCGGCTTGGGCAGTTACCGGACAGCGGTCTGGTGGGACGTAAACTTGAAGACGCCCGCCTCTGCCTGGTGGCCGCCCCGCAATACCTGGCGCACGCCGGTACACCCCGGCAGATCGACGAACTGGCCAGCCACGCGTGCCTGCCTTTCGTGATGCCTAGCAGCGGGCGTATCGCGCCGTGGCTGTTTCGCGAGAATCAGGAGGATCGGGAATGGCTGCCAACGGGTCACGTGCAGGTCACCGACGATGTGCTGGGCAGCGTGTCCCTGGCCCAGGCCGGAATGGGGATTTGCCAGACCTATGACTTCATCGTCCGTGAACGCATCGAGCGCGGTGAATTGGTTGAGGTCTTGGAAATATTTGCCGGGCGCAGCCGGCCATTCTCGGTGATCTACCCGCCCCACCGGCAGTTGCCGGCGGCGGCACGGGCGTTGATTGAGTTTCTGGTGGCAGGGGGCTGAACCCAAGGTGACAGTCAGCACTGAAACCCTGTGGGAGCGAGCCTGCTCGCGATTGCGGTGGGCCAGCAATACTGATGTCGACTGACACTCCCCTATCGCGAGCAGGCTCGCTCCCACAAAAAAGCAACGGCGAGGCTAAAGGTTCCAGGTCAATGAACCGCAGCCGCCTGCTCTTCCATTTTCTTGCGCAGGCTCAAGGGGCGCATGTCGGTCCAGACCTCTTCGATGTAGGCCAGGCACTCTTTCTTGAAGCCGCTTTTGCCAACGGTACGCCAGCCTTCGGGAACGGCCTTGTAGTCGGGCCAGATCGAATATTGCTCTTCGTGGTTGACCACGACCTGAAAGACGATGTCCTCGCGGTCGAATACTGAAGTCATGGGTGTCTCTCCATCTTTGCTCGAGATTCGCTGCGGTGCATGCGCAGCCGGGATAAGTAAGGAACGTGCAAGGCCAGTGGAAAATTAGGTGCCGGCAATGGCGGCCTTCAATGCCCGGCCGAAAATTTCCGCGACCCGGTCGATTTCCGCTGCGGTGATGATCAATGGCGGCAGGAAGCGCACCACCGCACCCTGGCGCCCGCCCAGTTCCAGGATCAGCCCGCGCTTGAGGCATTCGCGCTGTAGCCGCGGCGCCAGGCGCGGATCCACCGGGGGATGGCCGAGGGCGTCCGGCTTACCTTGCGGGTCTACCAGTTCAACGCCGAGCATCAACCCACGACCGCGAATGTCGCCCAGTTGCGGGAATTCTCGCTGCAGGATCCGCAAGTGTTCGCTGAGGCGCTCGCCCATGGCGGCGGCATGGGCCGGCAGGTTGTGCTCCACCAGGTAACGCATCACGGCGGAACCGGCGGCCATGGCCATCTGGTTGCCGCGGAAGGTTCCGGCATGGGCGCCCGGCAGCCAGGTGTCGAGCCAGTCGCGGTACACCACCACCGCCAGCGGCAGGCTGCCGCCGATGGCCTNGGACAGCACCACCACATCGGGGATGATCCCGGCGTGCTCGAAGGCGAACATTTTGCCGGTGCGGCCGAAGCCGCTCTGGATCTCGTCGACGATCAGCGCCACCCCCGCCTGCTCGGTGATCCGCCGCAAGCCGCGCAGCCAATCAAGGTCGGCGGGAATCACCCCGCCCTCGCCCTGCACCACCTCGACGATCACCGCCGCCGGCAACAGCACCCCGGCCTCGGGGTCGTTCAGCAGGTTTTCCAGGTAATGCAGATTGGCCTTCACCCCTGCGCTGCCACCCAACCCGAACGGGCAACGGTAGTCGTAGGGGAACGGCATGAACTGCACACCATTGCCGAGCAAGGCACCCAGGGGCTTCTTCGGCCCCAGGTTGCCCATCAGGCTCAATGCTCCCTGGCTCATGCCGTGGTAACCGCCCTGGAACGACAGCACCGTAGTGCGCCCGGTGGCGGTGCGCACCAGCTTCAGCGCGGCTTCCACCGCGTCGGTGCCGGTGGGGCCACAGAACTGGATCTTCGCCTCGGCTGCCAGCGCCGTCGGCAACAGCCCGAACAGGTCCTGGACGAAGCGGTCCTTGACCGGGGTGGTCAGGTCCAAGGTGTGCAGGGGCAACTCGTCGTCCAGCACCTGGCGGATCGCCTCGATCACCACCGGGTGGTTGTGCCCCAGGGCCAGGGTCCCGGCGCCGGCCAGGCAGTCGATGAAAGTACGACCTTCAACGTCCTCGACATGGATCCCCCGGGCCCGCTTGAGCGCCAGCGGGATACGCCGCGGATAACTGCGGGCGTTGGACTCCTGGCGACTCTGCCGGGCCAGCAGCGGCGTTTCGTTGAACTGATACAGCGTCTCGCCCGGCGCAGGGTTGACCCGCGCCGGCTGTGCTTCGATAAGGCTGTTGGCGACTGACATCTCTCGACCTCGCTGTGCACACATGTGCAGGTTTCCTGTTGGGGAAACGCACCAGCGAAGAAGGGATTTACCCTCTGGGTCGAACTTTGCCTGGGAGGTCGATCGATGGCATAAAAAATAACCTTGGAGACAAGGCTGGTTCGCCCATGGCTGGACACAACAGTGGGCGCACCCAAACGCGGCGCACCGCAGGGCTTAAGGATTTGTCGCGGATCTGTGGCGAGGGGATTTATCCCCGCTGGACCGCGTAGCGGGCCCAAACCTATCGCCTAGATTTACCTAGTCCGGCGTGCTGTCAGCCTTGGGGGCTGCCTCGCAGCCCAACGGGGATAAATCCCCTCGCCACAGATAAATCCCCTCGTCACAATTCATCGACCTAGACGGGCAGCGATTGCACCGGCACCGTCAACTCAACCCGCAGGCCATCCGTGCGGCTATCGAAATGCAACCCACAACCGCAACGCTGGACGATGGCCTGGACAATGGCCAGCCCCAGCCCGCAACCGGTGCTCTGGCCGCTGCGCCAGAAGCGCTGAGTCAGGTGCTGGAGATCGTCGGTGGCAATGCCGGGACCATGGTCACGGACCTGGAAACGCACACGCTGGCCGATCATCTCCAGGTTCAGCTCCACCTGGGTATCGCCGGGGGTATGACGCAGGGCGTTATCCAGCAGATTACGCACCGCGGCGATGGCGAGCACCGCCGGCATCTGCACCGGTGCGTCGGACAATCCTGGCGAGACCTGTAGGCTGATCCGCCGCGAATCGCTGCTGGAGGCATCCTGGATCGCCAGCCGTGCGACCTGCTCGGCGTTGCACTGCACGCCGTCGTCGAATGACAGACTGCCTTCGACCCGCGCCAGCAACAACAATTGCTCAAGGGTGCGGTGCAGACGGTCAGCACCCTCCTCGGCCCGGGCCAGGGACTGGTCGCGGGCGGCGCCCTCGGTCATGCGCGCCACCTGCAGGTGAGTCTTGATCGCCGTCAGCGGGCTGCGCAGCTCGTGGGCGGCGTCGCCGGTCAGGCGCCGTTCGCGTTCGATGGTCTTGCCGATGCGTTGGAACAACTGATTCTGGGTTTCCAGCAACGGCCGCAACTCACTGGGCAGCGGATGAATCTGCAACGGCTCCAGGGAGTCAGCGTTGCGCCGCATCAGCGCATCACGCATGCGATTGAGCGGCGCCAGGCCCTGGCCGATGCCCAGCCACAACAGGCACAGGCAGCCGAGCAGCGCCACGCCCACCGGCACCGAGGCCGCCAGTAGCACCGACAGGTTCAAGGCTTCGCGCTCGGTCTGGCGGTCGGCGGTGGTGATGCGCAAATCGCCCCGGGCCAGGGTGAAACTGCGCCACGGCGCGCCATCGATCATCTGGTCGCGAAAGCCCATTTTCTCGGCTTCCAGGGGTTGCTCCGGGGTGCCATGGCTGCGGGCGAGGATTTCCCCACGCAAGGAGCTGACCTGACAGGCCATGCCGCCGGGAATGCTCAACTGTTCAGCGCTGAAGTGCGTACCCTCGCCCTTGCTCGGCAACGGTGGCATCTGCTCCAGCAGCCCGGCGACCATCCGCGCCGAAGCCACCAGGCGCTGATCGAGGGAGAACATCATCTGGTTGCGCAGATCGCTGAGCATCCACGCTGCCGCCAACGCCCAGATCAGCGCGAAGGCCGCGCCGAGGGTCAGGCTCAGGCGCAGTCGAAGGCTCATCACTTGGACGATTCCCCAGCGTCCGCCGGCCCCAGGCGATAACCCAGGCCACGCACGGTCTCGACGATGCCATTGCCCAGCTTGCGCCGCAGATGATGGATATGCACGTTCAGCGCATTACTTTCCAGTTCGTCGTTGAAGCCATAGACGCTGTCCTTGAGCTGTTCAGTGGACAGCACCCGGCCACGGCTGTGGAGCAGTGCCTGCAACAGCGACTGCTCACGCCGGGACAGGTCCACCGGCTGGCCGTCCAGGGTGGTTTCGCGGCTGCTGGGGTCGTAGGTCAGGCGACCGTGCTCGATCAGGTTGACGCTGCGCCCGGCCACACGCCGCAGCAAAGTGTGCAGGCGCGCCGCCAGTTCACGCAGGTCGAAAGGCTTGAGCAGATAGTCGTCGGCGCCGGCCTGCAAGCCGTCGACCCGGTCGGTCACCGAATCCCGGGCAGTGAGGATCAATACCGGAATCTCCAGACCTTGCTGGCGCAGTTGCCGAAGCAACTTGAGCCCGTCTTCGTCGGGCAGCCCCAGGTCCAGGACCATGACATCGAATTCGGCCACGCCGACCATGGCCCGCGCCGCCGAGGCCGTGGCGACGTGCTCGACGGTCAGGCCTTGGGCCGTCAGCCCGGCGACGATCCCGCTGGCAATCAACTCATCGTCTTCGCAGACCAGTACGCGCATGGTAAGCCCCGTGGAAAAAGGTACATTAGGCCGCCGGCCGATTAAGCCGACATTATGCGACGAGTGCGGCCAATAAGGGCGATCATTGCCAACCGGCGGTTGCCGGCAGGGTTAATCGACGGTTAATCGCCAGCCGCCATCGTGCTTTCCACTTGCTTCGTTCTAAGGCTTTATCCATGCGTCGATTGATTTTGCTGTGCCTGTTGCTGATGTCGGGCCTGGCCCAGGCCGCCAATCCCTTCGAGACCAAACCCGAATTCCTGCCGGTGGAAAAGGCCTTCGTGTTCACCTCCGAACGCCTGGACTCCGGTGAAACCCAGCTGTTCTGGCAGATTGCCGACGGCTATTACCTGTATCAACAGCGACTCAAGTTCGACGGCCTCGCCGACGGGCAGAAACCGAAGTTGCCGGAGGGTGAGGCCCACAGCGATGAATTCTTCGGCGACCAGCAAGTCTATCGCCAGGCCTTGGAGCTGAAGATCCCGGCCGGTGCCACCGGCACGATCAAGGTTGGCTTCCAAGGCTGTGCCGACGCTGGCCTGTGTTATCCACCGCAAACCCAGGTGGTCGACCTCGGTGGCAGTGCCCTCGTCGTTGCCAGCGGCGAAGCGCAGGACCAGGCCCTGGCCAGCGGCCTGCAACAACGGGCGCTAGGCTGGAGCCTGCTGGTGTTCTTTGGCCTTGGCCTGCTGCTGGCGTTCACCCCCTGCTCCCTCCCCATGCTGCCGATCCTGGCCGGGCTGGTGGTGGGCAGCGGCGCCGGGCCCCGGCGTGGCCTGGCATTGGCCGGCAGTTACGTGATCAGCATGGCCTTGGTGTATGCCGCCCTGGGCGTGCTTGCCGCGCTGCTGGGGGCCAATTTGCAGGCGCTGTTGCAGCAACCCTGGCTGCTGGGCGCGTTCGCGGCGGTGTTCGTGGTGCTGGCCCTGCCCATGTTCGGCTTCTTCGAATTGCAACTGCCGGCCGCCCTGCGCGACCGCCTGGAAAACGCCGGGCGCCAGCGGCGCGGCGGCAGCCTGCTGGGGGCCGGGATCCTCGGCGCGCTGTCCGGCCTGTTGGTGGGCCCGTGCATGACCGCGCCGCTGGCCGGCGCGCTGTTGTACATCGCCCAGAGCGGCAACGCGCTGCATGGCGGGCTGATCCTGTTCGCCCTGGGCCTGGGCATCGGCCTGCCGCTGTTGCTGCTGGTGACCGTGGGCAACCGTTTCCTGCCCAAGCCCGGCGCCTGGATGGACCTGGTCAAAGGGGTGTTCGGCTTCCTGTTCTTGGGCACCGCACTGTGGATGATTCGTCCGGTGATCGACGGCTCGCTGTGGGTCGGGCTGTGGGGCGTGCTGTTGCTGATTGCCGCCTACAGCGCCTGGCGCCAGACCGAAGGGTTCGGGCGCATGGCGTACACCTGTGGCAGCGCTTCGCTGTTGTTCGGCCTGTGGGGTAGCGTGTTGGTGGTGGGCGCTGCCGGTGGCAGCGATGATCTGTTCCAACCGCTGAAGGTCTACACCGGGGGCCAGGGCAGCACGACCGTCAGCGCCCACGACGCCTTCGTCACGATCAGCGAGCCCACCGTGCTGCAACGCGAACTGGATGCGGCCAAGGCCCAGGGCCAATGGGTGCTGGTGGATTATTACGCCGACTGGTGCGTGTCCTGCAAAATCATGGAAAAACAGGTGTTCGGCCGCGGCGAGGTGCTGGACGCCCTAAAAGGCGTGCGCCTGCTGCGCCTGGACGTGACCGCCGACAACGCCGCCAGCCGTGACTTGCTCAGTCGTTACCAAGTGCCGGGGCCGCCCAGCCTGTTGTGGATCGGAGCGGACGGCCAGGAGCGACGCAGCCAGCGGATCACCGGTGAGGTCAACGCCAAGGAGTTTCTCGAGCGCTGGAACCGCACCCGGGACGCGCGCTGATGCTGACGCTGACCCTGGGCACCTTTGCCATTGCCCTCAATCACCTGCTGCTGATCAGCGCCCTGGCGCTGGCCACCCTGGTCGGCTGGCGGGTGGCCAAGCGCGGTGGCGAGAACCCCGAGTCGGTGCTGTTCGTGCTGTTCCTGCTGGGGCTTCTGGCCGCGCGAATCGGTTTTGTCGCGGCCTACTGGCGCCACTACCGTAACGACTTGTGGCAAATCGTTGACCTGCGTGATGGCGGCTTCCTCGCCTGGCCGGGCATCGTCGTGCTGGTGCTTGCGACGTTGCTGTGGGCCCGACGCCGACCGGCCTTGCGTCGGCCGATGGGCTTCGCGGTCGGTAGCGGCTTGCTGTTCTGGCTGGTGGCAACGATGTCCTTGACGATCTACGAGCAAGGCACCCGCCTGCCGGAGATCAATCTGCGCACCGCCGACGGCGCGACGGTGAAACTCACCGATTATCAGGGCGGCCCCCTGGTGATCAACCTCTGGGCCACCTGGTGCCCGCCCTGCCGACGGGAAATGCCGGTGCTGGAAGCCGCGCAACAGCAGCGGCCGGACCTGACCTTCCTGTTCGTCAACCAGGCCGAAAGCATGCAAAGCGTCAGCACCTACCTCGCCACCCAAGGCCTGAGCCTGACCAACGTGCTGTTCGACGGCAGTGGTCGTCTCGGCCAGGCGGTCGGTTCCATGGCGCTGCCGACTACCCTGTTCTACAGCGCCGATGGCCGCCTGCTGGGCAGCCATCTGGGCGAACTGTCAGAAGCGAGCCTGGCCCGCGCCCTGGAACACTTCGATACGCCGGGTTCGACCACGGCCCCCCACTCCGCCATAAGGAAATCCCCATGCCCCGCCTCCGCCACCTGCTGACCCTGGCCGTTGCCGCCGCACTGGCGCAGGCTCCGCTGCTCCAGGCCGAAGAGCTGCCCGCGGCCATCAAGAAGATCGAAGCCAAGGGCGCGAAAATCATTGGCAGTTTCGAGGCACCCGGCGGCTTGCGCGGTTATGCAGCGCAGTACCAGAACCGAGGCATGACCCTGTATCTGACGGCGGATGGTCAGCACGTCCTGCTGGGTAACCTGTACGACGCCGACGGCAAGGACCTGAGCGCCGAGCCGCTGCAAAAACTGGTGTATGCCCCCATGGCCAAGGAAATCTGGGCGAAGATGGAGCGCAGCAACTGGATCGCCGACGGCAACAAGGACGCACCGCGCACGGTGTACCTGTTCAGTGATCCGAACTGTCCCTACTGCAATATGTTCTGGGAGCAGGCACGGCCCTGGGTCAAGGCTGGCAAGGTCCAGCTGCGGCACATCATGGTGGGCATCATCCGCGAAGACAGCCCGGGCAAATCCGCCGCATTGCTCGCCGCCAAGGAGCCGGAGAAAGCCCTGGAAAGTCATGAGAAAGCCGGCAAAGGCAGCGCCTTGAAGCCACTCAAGGACATCCCGCCCGCGATCCAGGCGAAACTCGACGCCAACCAGCAGTTGATGGATGAACTGGAACTGTCCGCCACCCCGGCGATTTTCTACCTGGATGACAAAGGTGACCTGCAACAACAGCAAGGCGCGCCGTCACCGGACAAACTGGTGAAGATTCTCGGGCCCAAGTAACACTACCCGGCACCGCGGCGACGCTATCGCGAGCAGGCTCGCTCCCACAGGGGGCTTGGGCCAGCCTCACGACCAGCGTCAACCGCAGATCAAATGTGGGAGCGAGCCTGCTCCGGGCGGCGATCCGACGATAGCGGTGGATCAGCTGCGCAAGACCTTGAGCAACGCCTCGGTCACGAACTCCGGATTCTCCAGGTTGGAAATGTGCCCCGCCTCCGGAACCAGCACATGCAAACAGCCGATCATTTCGGCCATTTCCAGCGCCTCGGACGGTGGCCGGGGTTTGTCCTGGTCGCCGCACATCACCAGGGTGCGCCGGGCGTTGAGCTCGTGCAGGCGCATCCGCATGTCGTCGCGGCCGAAAATGATCCGCCCCAGCGGCACGATGCTGTTGCGCAGACGATCCGTCGGCAGCGCGGCCAGTGTGGCGCGGAACTGCTGGTACAGCGCCGACTGTGGATCGATGCCCGGCCGGAAGAAGATCGGCACGATGATGTCCAGCAACGGCTCGGGAATACTGCCGCTGGCCTCGATCTTGTCGAACAGCGAGAAGTAGTACTGACGGGTCTGCTCCGGCTCGACACCCACGTAAGTGTCCATCAACACCAGCGACTGGATTCGCGTGGGCGCCGCCAGCGCCAGCCGCGTCCCCCACATCCCGCCCACCGACAGCCCCACCAGGTGGAAGCGGTCGATGCTCAGGTAATCCAGCAGCTCCATCATCTGGCGGGCCAGATCGTTCAGCGAATTCATGCCCTGCGGCATCTGCCCGGACTGGCCATGGCCCCACAGGTCCGGAGCGATCACCCGGTAATCCCTGGACAACACCTCGATCTGCGGCGCCCACATGGCGTGGTCCCATAGATAACTGCCGCCCAGCAATACCACCGGGCCCTGGCCTTGGTCCAAGTAATGAAGGGGTTGTCCGTCAATCATTGCGGTGGGCATCGAGAAACTCCTTGTCTGAATGTGCAAAACCCCGGCAGCCTGACGCGCTGCACTGCCCATCGTCAATCATCAATCGTCAATCGCCGCAGCCATCGCTGCCTGAACCAGACCTGTAAAGTCTGACAGTAGATTTGCCGCCGCGCCGGCGATAGCTTGGAGGCTCGGAACAACTGTGGATGGAGAATCCCCCAATGACTAAAGCCGAGCTTCAAGCGTTCGCCCAAGAGCAGGTCGGTCTCCTGAGGCCCAAGGCCGCCAACACGGACAAACCGTCCGGCCAACGAGCCAAGGGGAAGCTGCAATTGTTCGAGGCGCTATTGGCCGCCTACGACAACAACCAGACCCCGGAACAGTTCGGTCTGCTGGACGCGGTCAATGACACCTTTCAGAAAATCGGCGCATTTGGTTCCGGCGTGACCTTTTTCAGTAAGCCGGAAGAATGTTGCAAAAAATAATGAAGCCATCGCGAGCAGGCTCGCTCCCACACGGGATCACAAATTCCCTGTGGGGAGCCTGCTCGCGATGAGGCCGCTATAGACGCAGCCTACTTACAGCCCCTCCAACTCGGCCATGAGGTCATTCAACCGATCCACCTTCTCCTCAGTGATTTCACTGGCCGTCAACCCTTCGATATACGCGGCCAGTTCCTGCACCGTACTGCACTCGAACATCGCCCGCAGCGGCACGTTGCGTTGCAGGGCCTTTTGCACCCGCGAGGCTATCTGCGTCGCCAGCAACGAATGGCCGCCCAGTTCGAAGAAGTTGTCCCGCACGCCCACCCGCTCGACGTTCAGCACCTGGGCCCAGATGTCGGCCAGGGTCTGCTCCAGGGCGTTGCCCGGGGCCTGGTAGTCCTGGCTTTGCAGCTGGCCGATCTCCAGGGCCGGCAGGGCCTTGCGGTCGAGCTTGCCGTTGGCGTTGAGGGGCAGGCGCTCAAGCCATAGCCAATGCAGCGGCACCATGTACTCCGGCAACTCGGCGCGCAGGCGCTGCTTGATACGCTCCAGGCGTTCGGCCGGGCTCAACGCCGAGTCGGCGGCCACCAGGTAACCCACCAGGTACTTGCCATTGACGCCCTCCTGCACGCCGACCGCGCCGTCGCGCACCTCCGGCTGTTCATGCAGCCGCGCTTCGATTTCTCCCAGTTCGATGCGGTAGCCGCGAATCTTCACCTGATGGTCGATGCGCCCGACGTACTCCAGCACGCCGTCGCTACGCCGCCGGGCCAGGTCGCCGGTGCGATACAGCCGCTCCCCCGCTGCGCCAAAGGGATTGGGTACAAACACCGGCGCGGTGCGCAGCGGGTCGCCGACATACCCGCGCCCCACCCCGGTGCCCGCCACGCACAGCTCGCCAACGGCGCCCAGCGGCACCAGGTCCAACGCGCCATCGAGCAGGTACAAGCGGTTGTTGTCGGTGGGCGTGCCGATCGGCAGATAAGTGCCATGGGTCGAGGCCATGTCGACCCGGAAGAACGCCACGTCATCGGAGCATTCGGCCGGGCCATAGGCGTTCACCAGACCGATCTGCGGATAGCGCAGCAACCATTGACGGGCCAGTTCCGGCGGCATCGCTTCGCCAGTGGGCAGCATCCAGCGCAGGCCATCCAGGCCGATGCGCGCCTGGGCCAGCATGCCCTGGATCAGCGACGGCACGCTTTCCAGCACCGTGATGCCCTGGCACTGCACATGCTCGAGCAGCCCTTGCGGGTCGTGCGCGATGGCGTTGGGCACGATGTCCACCCGGGCGCCGAACAACGGCGCGGCGAGGAACTGCCACACGGAAATATCGAAACTCTGGGACGCGGTCTGGGCGATCACATCGGCCTCGCTCAGCGCCAGGTACGGCACTTTGCTCAGCTGGTTGTTGAGCATGCCGCGCTGCTGCACCATCACGCCCTTGGGCAGCCCGGTGGAGCCGGAGGTATAGATCACGTAGGCCAGATGGTCAGGCCCGCTGTAGATGCCGGGGTTTTGCGACGAAACCTCGCTGGCCTGGAGCTCTTCCCACACCAGCAATTTCGGTCGCCCGGCACAGGCGAACTCATCCAGCAACGCCAGCGCCTGGGCGTGACAGGCCCGGGTGCAGACCAGCAACGGCGTGCGGCTCAGTTCGATGATGCGGCTCAGGCGCTGGCCTGGCAGGCCCGGGTCCAGCGGCAGGTAGCCGGCACCGGCCTTGAAACTGCCGATGATCATGCCCGGCAACTCCGCGTCCCGTTCGGCCAGCAATGCCACCGGTTGATCCAGGCCCACGCCCAGCGCGACCAGGGCATGGCCGAGGCGATTGCTGCGTTCATTCAACTGCGCGTAGCTGTAGCTGACATCCAGGCAGGTAACGGCGACGCGTTGCGGATGGGCCGCGACATTGGCCTCGAACAGCTCGACGTAGCTGCGATCAAGGGCATAAGCGTGCTCGCTCTGGTTGCAGCCTTCGATCAGGAAGTCACGTTCCTCGGTTCCAATCAGCGGCAGCTCGGCCATGTCACCGTGAAGACCCTCCATCAACGCCAGCAGCAGGCGCTTGAACTCCGCCAACAGGCCCTGGACCGTCGGTTCGTCGAAGTAACGCTGGTCGTAGGAAAGGTGCAGCCCCAGGTCATCCCCCGGATAGCAGACCGCGGTCAACGGGAAGTTGGTGTGGGTGCGTCCCGAGTCCGAGGTCGCATTGAGACGTTGGGCACGGTCCAGTACCGAAACCTCCACCGGCGCGTTCTCGAACACAAACAGACTGTCGAACAGCGGTTGGCCCTTGGGCAGCTCGCTGGCCTCCTGGATGCTCACCAGCGGCAGGTACTCGTACTCACGTAACTGCATGTTGCTGTCCAGCAAGCCGCTGAGCCACTGGCGCACACTGCAAGGTTGATGATCCTCGGGCATCTGCACTCGCAACGCGACGCTGTTGATGAACAGCCCCACGGTGCGTTGCATCTGCGGCAGCTCCACCGGGCGCCCGGCCACGGTGACGCCGAACAGCACGTCCCGATCACCGCTGACCCGGCGCAGCACCAGCGCCCATGCCGCCTGGGCGAAGGTATTGACCGTCAGCTGATGGGCTTGTGCCAGTTCCCGCAGGCGCGCACCGTCCCGGGCGTCGAGGCGGGTGTAGCAATCGCCGACAATCATGCCTCCGCTGTCACCGGCGTGTTCACGCAGGAATGGGCGGTCGCTGGGGATCGGCGTGGTCCGTTCGAAGCCTTGCAGGTTGCGCTTCCACCATTGCCGGGCTTCGGCCAGGCTCTGGTGTTGCAGCCAGCCAATGTAGTCGCGATAGCGCGGCGGCACGGCCAGTTGCGGCTCACGCTGCTCGCCCAGGGCGCTGTAGATCTCGAAGAAATCATCCATCAGCAGCGAACGGCACCACGCATCGATGAGGATGTGGTGGTTGCTCATCATGAACCAGTAGCGCGCCGCGCCGACCCGGATCAGCCGCAGGTGGAACGGCGCCTGGTTCAACAGATCGAAACCGGCTTCGCGCTCGCCCTTGAGCAAGGCCTGCAGGCGGGATTCCTGCTGGTCTTCAGGCACCTCGCGCCAATCGAGGTAGTCCAGCGCTGTACTGCCCGGTTTATGGATGATCTGCAGCATCTCCTCG
>Ga0058693_1000583_pt1 | contig 14106 bp, 9 predicted proteins | sample AgamicOrMarz_FD_55217 | JGI IMG/M metagenome (GOLD analysis project Ga0058693, IMG submission 55217) | Agave microbial communities from Guanajuato, Mexico - Or.Ma.rz | ecosystem: Host-associated > Plants > Phyllosphere > Phylloplane/Leaf | place: Guanajuato, Mexico | collected 2012-06-04 | reverse complement strand
TTGTATCTGATACTTTTACAAGACCAATGTTTGAATGGATATTATCTTTTAGACTATTTATCTCTGTTTCTAATGTATTTATTTCAATATTTATTTGCTTTAAATCTTTATTTTCATTTGTTTCTTTAGCTTTATTCTTTGCAGCTTTTAATTTTGCTTTTTTACTTGCAATTTTCTCAAAATATGCGTCTATTTCTGCAACTCGCTTATCAGACTTTTCCTTTTCTTCCGTGGAAAGTTTGTCTTTGTCTACATATCCATCATTATTTAAATCAACCCATTCTGAGCCATTATTTACTTTAGCTTTAACAGGATAAGTATTACAATTCATCAAAAAACCAAATGCAGTAATACTTGAAATAAGTGAAACTGTTATTTTGTTACCTAATCTCAATTTCATTCCTCCCTTAAATTAAAATAAGCACTTCATCAATATATTATTATTTTAATTATTAAATTACTTTAATGTTTAAAGGTATATAGCTATATATTAATTTCTTAAACATGATAAAATGATAAAAAGAATAGAAGAGGTGGTTTAGTGACTATTGGTCCAGGCTTTGGAATATTTCTTTTAATAATGTTTTTTTTAGTTTTTTATGGATTAATTGAAACTGGAGTTCGTAGAGGAATTGATTGTTCTAAATTAAGTAAAAGAATCGAAAAAATTGAGGAGTCTATAAATAAGATCAATAATAATAATTTAAAATAATAATTTTTTTTGATTTCATAATCAATACTTATCTATCTTTATTTTATATAAAAAAAGATCTTCATAACGGAAGATCTTTTTTATTGCCGATAAGCGTACTTATGTAAACTAGAGTACAAGGTGATGGAACAACTTTTATATTTTTAGAAAAAGTTAGCTAGCACAAAAGTAAAAGTATAATATTTTACTTTTATTTATTGAATATATATTTTTACCGAAGAATTCGGTAAAAATAAAAAAAGAGTAAAGAACCATAAAAAAATAACGAATGAACTCAGCAAGGTCTACCACCAAGGTCAGTAAGAAAGAGCATAAGGAAAAACTGCCCCCAACAAGGTTGTGGGACTAGGCAAAGCCTAGTGTTTTTATGGGTACTTAAAAAATTGCTAAATAGGATTTTTATAGGCTCTTTAAAAACAGCAAATAGGCGCTTTATAGGCGCCTATTTTTTATGAAAAAAAGTCGAAAGTGAGATCATATTCATTTTTTTCCAGTTTTTGTTCTTGTTAAAATGTAGGATCATTCTTTCGAAGATTCTTTTTTTGTTACCTATAAGGTCCATTATGTAAACTGAAAGTATATATGTTATTCATAGGAAAAAGTATATATTGTTTCCTAAGTAAAGAGAGATTACTAAATTAACAGTCTAATTAATCATAATAGTTAACAGTCAAGTTGCTTGCTTTATACCATGCTTTATGGGTCGTATAGAACTCTGCTTCAAGCGGTATTCCGTCTGTATATCCATTAAGGTTACGAGTAATGTAATCACGGGTTGATGAGCTTTCAACAACTGCAAAATCTGTCACATGGTCATCACCTGTTGCACCATCATCTTCCCACAATGAAACATCAATATAATCACCTGCTACTCCATTTGGATACGATGTAGCACTATGTCCAGGAACCCGTACCATGTAATCTCCACCTGTTGATTTGAAAATAGCGTCATTCTTCGTTGCGCCTGTTCCATCAACTGTCCATGTGTCAGTACCAACTCGCCCCCACGCACCATCATTAAGTAACAATTGTACCCCCGGATTTGGTAGTGGCTCTAGCACGTTATACACGTCAATACGTATTCCTTCCTTTGTTACAAATGATTCTATAGGCGTTTCTCCTGCGTGTATACTGCCAATATCTTTTACCGGTGCAGTTTCTTCCGCATGCGTCATTGACGCTCCACTTAATACGACACCTGCTGTTAATGCTGCTGCAAATAATTTTCTCATCCTATATCAGCTCCTATTGTAATTTAACATTAAAATATTATCATCTTTTTAACATTTTTGTAACAATCTTCAAAAAAATTTAAAAAAATAGAGATATTTATTATCTAAAAATAAAATATTTTTTTTAAAATTTAAGTTGTATACTTTTTCCTATTGAACACGTCTATTATTTAGGAGGACGATGATGGATGACATAAATAAAGATGATTCACTCAATTTGGAACTTAATATTGTGTATAAATACTTACTTAAATTAGGTATTTCTCACGATGATGCTCAAGATATTGTTCAAGAAACTGCTTATAAATATTTGCTTTATTACGATTCTATAAAGACCTCAAATATACGTGGCTGGCTAATACGAGTAGCATTAAATTTTTATTATGATCAATGTCGAAAGCAACAGAGATTTAATTTAAATCTTAACAAATTACTACTAGTTGTAAATGAAACAGAGTATCCGGATCAGATTTTTCTTGAAAAGGAAAGAAACAGGGAGCTCGCAATTGCACTCTCCCAAATAAAACCACAATTTAAAGAACTATTACTATTAAAATATCAATCTGGTCTATCGTACGAAGAAATCTCAAAGTTATTGGAAGTAAGTATCAATTCGATAAGAACAAATTTATCAAGAGCTAGAAAACAATTAAAAAAAATTTACAAGGAGGCTAACTATGAGTAAAAAGGATGAAATGAAAAAAGAGGAACAAATTGATTTTATAAGTAGTCCATCGTTGAAGAATGCTATCAAAAAAACAAAGAGGAAACAGACTGTTAAATATATCCTTATTGCACTTCTAACAACTACTATCTTATTAGTTATTTTATTTAATGGTAGTCAATACATACTAAACAAACGAATTGAGGAGAATGGTGAGAATTCTTTATACAATAGAATTCATGGAGCAAATATATCCTTTGGTAGTAAATCTTATAATCACGACTTATTCAGCGTCACTGCAGAAACAAAATACTATAAAACCATTGGTGAACGTACAATACTTTGGGATAAAAAAATGGAAAAAATCCCACTTTTCGGAAAGGTACATTCTATTGAAAAAGAAAGTGTAATGACAGAAGTAATTTCACATAATAAAGAAGCGCAAAGATATATCCGTTATAATGATTTTAACAATGAAAGGAAAATAGATTTTTATTACCCAGGCTTGTCGTATGACTATTTACCAAACGAACTAGATACAGCTATTGATTTAGATAAGAATACACTGATCGAGGTAGCCCTTTCATTTAGAAAACCAATGACCTTAACTGAGCTAAGTAGACAACTAGGTCAAAAAAATGTTAACTGGTTATGGGTTGACACAACCACAAAATCTCAAATGAAACAAATGGAAGTTGAACTAAATGGTGACGATTTGAAAACTAAACACGGTGAACAAGCCCTTGGATTTGATAGCAGCTCTGAACAAATTCAGTATTCTGAAGAAGATGGTCAATATTTTATTAATACATTGGAACAGTTGATCAAAGAAGGCAATCATAAGACTGTAGTCACCAAGGCCCTTAAGGGAATTAAAGAAAATACAAAACAAACAGAAGGTAAAATTCTCATAAACGGAGCCGTTGTTACCGGAACAGCCGAAGAGCTTAAACGGTTCCAGAATCTTAGCTTTATTCGCGCTTCTGTCCTTGGTGCTACAATTGATAAAAATTAGATAATTTTTCTTTAAATGATAAAATTAATGTATTTAATAAGTTTTCAAATCCCTAATAATTTTCGAAAAAAAACACTAAAAAAAGGATTTCTATGAAGATCCTTTTTTTAGTGCCGATAGACGTATTTATGTAAAATGGACATGGATTAAATGTTAGAAGAACATAAGTTATATTTTGGATGTGTGGTTAACGTGGTTTTCGTTATCCATGCAGAGAAAATATAACTTCCAGACCGAAACAAAGTGGAGGGCTAAAAGAATCTAAGTAAGATTAGTGGGATTCTTTTGGCCTTTTTAGTTGTTTAGATGTTCAAACAACTAAACTCTTATTTAATCTGAACAGTAGGAAATATTATACTATTAATAGAATTATTTAACTTGTGCAATAGTAGTTCGGTTGTTTAAATAAACTTGTTTAGATGAAAGAAGGTGTAACCTTGGAAAGTAAATGGCTTACTGCCGATGAAGTTGCAAAGCAATTAAATGTATCTAGCATGACAATTAAACGTTATGTGAAGGATTTCAATGATTTCATAGAGTTTAAACAAGAGGCTAAAGGAAAGTACTATGTTAATTCGAACAGTTTAGATGTTTTGATGTTCATTTGTAAATTAGCTAAGCGAGCTATACGTAAAAATGACATTAGGGTTAGGTTGGAAAATAAAGGTTTTTCTAAAAGTTTAGTTATTGATTATGAAGATACAGCAGAACCTGCTATACAAAAAATGGTGGTAGTTCGTGAAGATGACCTTAATAATTTAACTAAACAAACAACTGAACTCATTAATCAAAATAATCAATTATATCAACGCTTAGATCGTATTGAGGGACGAATAACTAAACAAGATGAACACTTCATGCAGACTATTAGAGCAATACAAGAATTAAAGCAAATTCAAATTGAAACAGCAGCAACTACATCCCCTAAAAAGAAATGGTGGAAGTTTTGGTAAAAAATATAATAATTTATTTCAGATCCTCCGACTGCACCCAGTAGTACAAGACCTCGGGCATATCTTACGAAGTATGGGCGAGGTCTTGTACTGTTTACGAAGGTAAAGGAGGAGGGTCTTTCCCCTTTATGACAATATTTCTAAGCCAATACATACCGCAAATAAAAGATAAATTAATTAATTTTTCATTTATGCTATTATTTATGATTCCAGCCAATGATTAAAAAAACACTATAAAACCCTTTTATTCAACTCCCCAACCTTTCTTCTATTATTTTTCCTTTCTCTTTTAATCTCTTATTCTTTACTCTCTCTAATTTACTACTTACTTACCTACTTTCTACTCTCACTTACTTTACTTACTCCTCACCACCACCCCATCTACCACAAAATCGATTTAGACCAGGTAAGTGGATTAAATAGCTAAGGATGGTTGTAATATCAAATGCAACACCAAATACAATATTATTTACAACAGTTTTTACAACTAAATGGTACATAATTTTTCTTCTTGCTGCGATCCTAAGATCTCCACTTCGTTCCGATCTGGAAGTTTTAGTTTCTCTGCATGGATAACGAAAACCACGTTACCCACACATCCAAACTAAAACTTATCTTCCTCTAACCCCTAATCTACATCTACTATCCATATATTTTCTTTGTTTTTTATTTTATTGTTCTTGACTTTGAACTTAAAGGTCTTGTAAACTCAGCCATCGAGGAATGGACAACGGCTGGAAGGCAGACTAACCCCTTGCAAAAAAATGAGGTTAAAATCTGCCTTTCCATACAAATCAATTTCTCAGCACTACTGAGTTATGGTATCCGTATGTATAGACGTCGCATAGACGGTCAAGGACTCTCCTTAACCAACATGACTTATGGACAGCTTGTCCTACGGTGCGTATCCACGCCCTACACCGTTCCTTTTCAGGTCATTCGCCATGTAACCCCCTTATCCCATCAACCTGTAACAGCATTGTAGGTAAGGCGTGATACAGTGTCATAACAGCCTCTTACTAGTAACTCACAGTCTATTTAACAACAGTCTGCTTAACTACGACAGTACCATTATGTCTTGTTTGATCCTCCATTGATTTTAAACACTTTTTACCATAGGTTTTACCCCTTAGGCTTTTCTTTTGCAAGGCCTGTGTCCTTTACCTCGCTTACGTCAGACAGCTGCATGCAACAGCAGCCGTTATCCGAATGTACTTTTTGCATCGGCTACATTTCACCTTTCTACTTTTCGTGTGACTTGGCTCTCACAAACCAAATAGTCTAACGAAAAAAGCACACCCCATAGCTTGTCCTACCGTTCAACAAGGCTAAAAAGTGTGCTCTAAAAATCTCAAACTCTTAAACTAGTAATAACAATATTTAACTATTGCAATTACTACTGTAAATCGCTATACTCTAGGTATAACTAGTTACAGTTTTCTCTATGAGTTCGGTTCATAGATTAAACAATTTAGTCTCGTGCTCCAACACTAGACTAGCGATAAGAGTCACTTATGTTAAAGCTCCAACTTTAACATGAGTGGCTTTTTTCATTTCCGTACTATTTAATTACTCAAATTTTAACACTATTCAACAAGTAAAACTAGCATTTTTCTCCATTTTTGATAGATATTTCTATGAATCCGGCAATTCAGTCTAACAAGTCTAAGAAAACTAAAAACTCGTTGCGTAATACTGCGTCTCTCAAGCATGATTTTTTAAAGTAGGGGAGTTTAAACTCAAAAGAGAGGTTATCGACATTAAAAAATCTACTTAGGGGAGGTCTAATGACTGGTATTGCTGCATATTTTAATTTTAAATAGTGTTCATCTTGAACGTTTGAACAAATTTACATCGTTCAAACGTTCAGGACTTAGACGATAAAATTTTGAATAAAAAATGAAAGGGGAAGAGGGAATGGGTAACGAAATCAAAGGGGCAATCGGTACAAAAAAAGTTCATGAACGTGCTACTCGATCTGATAAAAAGATTCGTGTTAACATTACGACCTCCCAAGACACTCATCGAAAACTGAAAAAGCTTGCTATTAGCTGTAATATGAGCAAAACTGCATTAGCCGAAGACTTAATTCGTATGTGTGTAAATCACACTGACATCATCGAATGGTATCAAAAACAACACAATACTGAAGATGAGTACCGTATTATCCCAATATTAAAAGATGGGAAGGTTTACTATTAATAAGTAAACGTCCCCATCTTTTTTCCAATCCTCTTCCATAATCTATAACACTTTGAACATAGCTTTTCCTGCTTTAAATACTTCTCCGTAGAGACTCTAACCACACTATCACAATGCGTACATTTCATTTATTTCTCCTCCGACATCTTCTCTTTTTCTATCATTTTGAACAAATTTATAAGTTTTTATACACCTAACAAACATCCAATATGCAGGATTTTATACAAAAAAGACGAATGGTTAAGGATGGATTAGCACCCCAAACCCCTGTTGGATCAACGATGTATAAAAACCTGTATATCTTGAGAAAAAACAGAATTGCCCACCCCTTGATACAGAAAGGGTGGGCCTTTTTGCAACTTCCGTTAAGAATGATTATGTTAACTAATTATGAATATTTAATACAACAAACACCCTTACATTTTTTATAATTCTATTGGCCAGTTTTCTGTATCAGACCATCTCGCATTAACAGAACTATAAGTAAATCCAATTCCTGAATTACTAAATGTAACATCTGTTATTGTTGTATAGGAGTATGTGTGTCCGATTTTTGCTGTAGCTTCAACAATATCCCCTGAACCTGTGCTTGAAGCTTCAAATTTCACGTGCAATGTGGCAATTCCACTACCGGAGTTATAAGTTTCTACATTTGTTCCTGAGGAAGTTTTTTGGGATGCTATTCTATCTTGCCATTTCCATCCCCAACCATTATCATCTTCAGACTTGTCATTATAAATATTAATTGGAGTTGACTTGATACCGTCCCAACTCCAATATGTATTAATACTATGACTATAGATATCTGTATCTTCATCTACTATTAATCCAAATCCTTCCAATTTACCAACATCCCCAGTTCCACTTTTATCATCCGACCAATCATTATTTAGCCAATCCCATTCTCCTGTAATTACCCATCGTCCAGGATTCCAAACGTCATAATAAATTGATCCATCTAATGATACATCAGAAGCTCCAGATGCTTCTGGAATTATCTCTGAATTATCTTCTTCTACAACTTGATCAATTCCATCAAATTCTGGGTCAGTACCACCAATAAAAGGTACTGTCTGATCTTCTTCCACAGGAAGGGATTCTGGATCACTTGTATCTGATACTTTTACAAGACCAATGTTTGAATGGATATTATCTTTTAGACTATTTATCTCTGTTTCTAATGTATTTATTTCAATATTTATTTGCTTTAAATCTTTATTTTCATTTGTTTCTTTAGCTTTATTCTTTGCAGCTTTTAATTTTGCTTTTTTACTTGCAATTTTCTCAAAATATGCGTCTATTTCTGCAACTCGCTTATCAGACTTTTCCTTTTCTTCCGTGGAAAGTTTGTCTTTGTCTACATATCCATCATTATTTAAATCAACCCATTCTGAGCCATTATTTACTTTAGCTTTAACAGGATAAGTATTACAATTCATCAAAAAACCAAATGCAGTAATACTTGAAATAAGTGAAACTGTTATTTTGTTACCTAATCTCAATTTCATTCCTCCCTTAAATTAAAATAAGCACTTCATCAATATATTATTATTTTAATTATTAAATTACTTTAATGTTTAAAGGTATATAGCTATATATTAATTTCTTAAACATGATAAAATGATAAAAAGAATAGAAGAGGTGGTTTAGTGACTATTGGTCCAGGCTTTGGAATATTTCTTTTAATAATGTTTTTTTTAGTTTTTTATGGATTAATTGAAACTGGAGTTCGTAGAGGAATTGATTGTTCTAAATTAAGTAAAAGAATCGAAAAAATTGAGGAGTCTATAAATAAGATCAATAATAATAATTTAAAATAATAATTTTTTTTGATTTCATAATCAATACTTATCTATCTTTATTTTATATAAAAAAAGATCTTCATAACGGAAGATCTTTTTTATTGCCGATAAGCGTACTTATGTAAACTAGAGTACAAGGTGATGGAACAACTTTTATATTTTTAGAAAAAGTTAGCTAGCACAAAAGTAAAAGTATAATATTTTACTTTTATTTATTGAATATATATTTTTACCGAAGAATTCGGTAAAAATAAAAAAAGAGTAAAGAACCATAAAAAAATAACGAATGAACTCAGCAAGGTCTACCACCAAGGTCAGTAAGAAAGAGCATAAGGAAAAACTGCCCCCAACAAGGTTGTGGGACTAGGCAAAGCCTAGTGTTTTTATGGGTACTTAAAAAATTGCTAAATAGGATTTTTATAGGCTCTTTAAAAACAGCAAATAGGCGCTTTATAGGCGCCTATTTTTTATGAAAAAAAGTCGAAAGTGAGATCATATTCATTTTTTTCCAGTTTTTGTTCTTGTTAAAATGTAGGATCATTCTTTCGAAGATTCTTTTTTTGTTACCTATAAGGTCCATTATGTAAACTGAAAGTATATATGTTATTCATAGGAAAAAGTATATATTGTTTCCTAAGTAAAGAGAGATTACTAAATTAACAGTCTAATTAATCATAATAGTTAACAGTCAAGTTGCTTGCTTTATACCATGCTTTATGGGTCGTATAGAACTCTGCTTCAAGCGGTATTCCGTCTGTATATCCATTAAGGTTACGAGTAATGTAATCACGGGTTGATGAGCTTTCAACAACTGCAAAATCTGTCACATGGTCATCACCTGTTGCACCATCATCTTCCCACAATGAAACATCAATATAATCACCTGCTACTCCATTTGGATACGATGTAGCACTATGTCCAGGAACCCGTACCATGTAATCTCCACCTGTTGATTTGAAAATAGCGTCATTCTTCGTTGCGCCTGTTCCATCAACTGTCCATGTGTCAGTACCAACTCGCCCCCACGCACCATCATTAAGTAACAATTGTACCCCCGGATTTGGTAGTGGCTCTAGCACGTTATACACGTCAATACGTATTCCTTCCTTTGTTACAAATGATTCTATAGGCGTTTCTCCTGCGTGTATACTGCCAATATCTTTTACCGGTGCAGTTTCTTCCGCATGCGTCATTGACGCTCCACTTAATACGACACCTGCTGTTAATGCTGCTGCAAATAATTTTCTCATCCTATATCAGCTCCTATTGTAATTTAACATTAAAATATTATCATCTTTTTAACATTTTTGTAACAATCTTCAAAAAAATTTAAAAAAATAGAGATATTTATTATCTAAAAATAAAATATTTTTTTTAAAATTTAAGTTGTATACTTTTTCCTATTGAACACGTCTATTATTTAGGAGGACGATGATGGATGACATAAATAAAGATGATTCACTCAATTTGGAACTTAATATTGTGTATAAATACTTACTTAAATTAGGTATTTCTCACGATGATGCTCAAGATATTGTTCAAGAAACTGCTTATAAATATTTGCTTTATTACGATTCTATAAAGACCTCAAATATACGTGGCTGGCTAATACGAGTAGCATTAAATTTTTATTATGATCAATGTCGAAAGCAACAGAGATTTAATTTAAATCTTAACAAATTACTACTAGTTGTAAATGAAACAGAGTATCCGGATCAGATTTTTCTTGAAAAGGAAAGAAACAGGGAGCTCGCAATTGCACTCTCCCAAATAAAACCACAATTTAAAGAACTATTACTATTAAAATATCAATCTGGTCTATCGTACGAAGAAATCTCAAAGTTATTGGAAGTAAGTATCAATTCGATAAGAACAAATTTATCAAGAGCTAGAAAACAATTAAAAAAAATTTACAAGGAGGCTAACTATGAGTAAAAAGGATGAAATGAAAAAAGAGGAACAAATTGATTTTATAAGTAGTCCATCGTTGAAGAATGCTATCAAAAAAACAAAGAGGAAACAGACTGTTAAATATATCCTTATTGCACTTCTAACAACTACTATCTTATTAGTTATTTTATTTAATGGTAGTCAATACATACTAAACAAACGAATTGAGGAGAATGGTGAGAATTCTTTATACAATAGAATTCATGGAGCAAATATATCCTTTGGTAGTAAATCTTATAATCACGACTTATTCAGCGTCACTGCAGAAACAAAATACTATAAAACCATTGGTGAACGTACAATACTTTGGGATAAAAAAATGGAAAAAATCCCACTTTTCGGAAAGGTACATTCTATTGAAAAAGAAAGTGTAATGACAGAAGTAATTTCACATAATAAAGAAGCGCAAAGATATATCCGTTATAATGATTTTAACAATGAAAGGAAAATAGATTTTTATTACCCAGGCTTGTCGTATGACTATTTACCAAACGAACTAGATACAGCTATTGATTTAGATAAGAATACACTGATCGAGGTAGCCCTTTCATTTAGAAAACCAATGACCTTAACTGAGCTAAGTAGACAACTAGGTCAAAAAAATGTTAACTGGTTATGGGTTGACACAACCACAAAATCTCAAATGAAACAAATGGAAGTTGAACTAAATGGTGACGATTTGAAAACTAAACACGGTGAACAAGCCCTTGGATTTGATAGCAGCTCTGAACAAATTCAGTATTCTGAAGAAGATGGTCAATATTTTATTAATACATTGGAACAGTTGATCAAAGAAGGCAATCATAAGACTGTAGTCACCAAGGCCCTTAAGGGAATTAAAGAAAATACAAAACAAACAGAAGGTAAAATTCTCATAAACGGAGCCGTTGTTACCGGAACAGCCGAAGAGCTTAAACGGTTCCAGAATCTTAGCTTTATTCGCGCTTCTGTCCTTGGTGCTACAATTGATAAAAATTAGATAATTTTTCTTTAAATGATAAAATTAATGTATTTAATAAGTTTTCAAATCCCTAATAATTTTCGAAAAAAAACACTAAAAAAAGGATTTCTATGAAGATCCTTTTTTTAGTGCCGATAGACGTATTTATGTAAAATGGACATGGATTAAATGTTAGAAGAACATAAGTTATATTTTGGATGTGTGGTTAACGTGGTTTTCGTTATCCATGCAGAGAAAATATAACTTCCAGACCGAAACAAAGTGGAGGGCTAAAAGAATCTAAGTAAGATTAGTGGGATTCTTTTGGCCTTTTTAGTTGTTTAGATGTTCAAACAACTAAACTCTTATTTAATCTGAACAGTAGGAAATATTATACTATTAATAGAATTATTTAACTTGTGCAATAGTAGTTCGGTTGTTTAAATAAACTTGTTTAGATGAAAGAAGGTGTAACCTTGGAAAGTAAATGGCTTACTGCCGATGAAGTTGCAAAGCAATTAAATGTATCTAGCATGACAATTAAACGTTATGTGAAGGATTTCAATGATTTCATAGAGTTTAAACAAGAGGCTAAAGGAAAGTACTATGTTAATTCGAACAGTTTAGATGTTTTGATGTTCATTTGTAAATTAGCTAAGCGAGCTATACGTAAAAATGACATTAGGGTTAGGTTGGAAAATAAAGGTTTTTCTAAAAGTTTAGTTATTGATTATGAAGATACAGCAGAACCTGCTATACAAAAAATGGTGGTAGTTCGTGAAGATGACCTTAATAATTTAACTAAACAAACAACTGAACTCATTAATCAAAATAATCAATTATATCAACGCTTAGATCGTATTGAGGGACGAATAACTAAACAAGATGAACACTTCATGCAGACTATTAGAGCAATACAAGAATTAAAGCAAATTCAAATTGAAACAGCAGCAACTACATCCCCTAAAAAGAAATGGTGGAAGTTTTGGTAAAAAATATAATAATTTATTTCAGATCCTCCGACTGCACCCAGTAGTACAAGACCTCGGGCATATCTTACGAAGTATGGGCGAGGTCTTGTACTGTTTACGAAGGTAAAGGAGGAGGGTCTTTCCCCTTTATGACAATATTTCTAAGCCAATACATACCGCAAATAAAAGATAAATTAATTAATTTTTCATTTATGCTATTATTTATGATTCCAGCCAATGATTAAAAAAACACTATAAAACCCTTTTATTCAACTCCCCAACCTTTCTTCTATTATTTTTCCTTTCTCTTTTAATCTCTTATTCTTTACTCTCTCTAATTTACTACTTACTTACCTACTTTCTACTCTCACTTACTTTACTTACTCCTCACCACCACCCCATCTACCACAAAATCGATTTAGACCAGGTAAGTGGATTAAATAGCTAAGGATGGTTGTAATATCAAATGCAACACCAAATACAATATTATTTACAACAGTTTTTACAACTAAATGGTACATAATTTTTCTTCTTGCTGCGATCCTAAGATCTCCACTTCGTTCCGATCTGGAAGTTTTAGTTTCTCTGCATGGATAACGAAAACCACGTTACCCACACATCCAAACTAAAACTTATCTTCCTCTAACCCCTAATCTACATCTACTATCCATATATTTTCTTTGTTTTTTATTTTATTGTTCTTGACTTTGAACTTAAAGGTCTTGTAAACTCAGCCATCGAGGAATGGACAACGGCTGGAAGGCAGACTAACCCCTTGCAAAAAAATGAGGTTAAAATCTGCCTTTCCATACAAATCAATTTCTCAGCACTACTGAGTTATGGTATCCGTATGTATAGACGTCGCATAGACGGTCAAGGACTCTCCTTAACCAACATGACTTATGGACAGCTTGTCCTACGGTGCGTATCCACGCCCTACACCGTTCCTTTTCAGGTCATTCGCCATGTAACCCCCTTATCCCATCAACCTGTAACAGCATTGTAGGTAAGGCGTGATACAGTGTCATAACAGCCTCTTACTAGTAACTCACAGTCTATTTAACAACAGTCTGCTTAACTACGACAGTACCATTATGTCTTGTTTGATCCTCCATTGATTTTAAACACTTTTTACCATAGGTTTTACCCCTTAGGCTTTTCTTTTGCAAGGCCTGTGTCCTTTACCTCGCTTACGTCAGACAGCTGCATGCAACAGCAGCCGTTATCCGAATGTACTTTTTGCATCGGCTACATTTCACCTTTCTACTTTTCGTGTGACTTGGCTCTCACAAACCAAATAGTCTAACGAAAAAAGCACACCCCATAGCTTGTCCTACCGTTCAACAAGGCTAAAAAGTGTGCTCTAAAAATCTCAAACTCTTAAACTAGTAATAACAATATTTAACTATTGCAATTACTACTGTAAATCGCTATACTCTAGGTATAACTAGTTACAGTTTTCTCTATGAGTTCGGTTCATAGATTAAACAATTTAGTCTCGTGCTCCAACACTAGACTAGCGATAAGAGTCACTTATGTTAAAGCTCCAACTTTAACATGAGTGGCTTTTTTCATTTCCGTACTATTTAATTACTCAAATTTTAACACTATTCAACAAGTAAAACTAGCATTTTTCTCCATTTTTGATAGATATTTCTATGAATC
>Ga0058693_1000580_pt1 | contig 14156 bp, 12 predicted proteins | sample AgamicOrMarz_FD_55217 | JGI IMG/M metagenome (GOLD analysis project Ga0058693, IMG submission 55217) | Agave microbial communities from Guanajuato, Mexico - Or.Ma.rz | ecosystem: Host-associated > Plants > Phyllosphere > Phylloplane/Leaf | place: Guanajuato, Mexico | collected 2012-06-04 | reverse complement strand
GAAAAATCGAAAATATCCATATAGTCCGGTACAACGATAATCCCCCCTGGATGCTGACCCGTTGTACGTTTTACGCCCGTACATCCTGCTACTAAACGATCNACTTCTGCGTTTCGTAAATGTAAATCACGGTCACCGGCATAGCCTTTTACATAGCCATAAGCTGTTTTTTCGGCTACTGTACCGATTGTTCCCGCGCGGTATACATTATCTTCTCCAAACAGTACTTTTGTATAGTTATGAGCTCGCGGCTGATACTCTCCGGAGAAGTTCAAATCGATATCGGGAACTTTATCTCCTTTGAATCCTAAGAACGTTTCAAACGGAATATCGTGTCCATCTTTAATAAATGGTACGCCACAATCGTCACAGCTTTTATCCGGCAAGTCGAATCCAGAACCAACGGAACCGTCATTAAAAAACTCGGATTTCTTACATTTTGGACAAACATAATGCGGCGGCAGTGGGTTTACTTCCGTAATTTCTGTCATCGTCGCAACGAATGAAGACCCTACGGAACCACGTGAACCAACTAAGTAACCATCATTCAAGGATTTTTTAACGAGTTTATGCGAGATCAAGTAAATAACGGCAAACCCGTGGCCGATAATACTTTTCAACTCTTTCTCTAGACGAGCTTCTACTACTTCAGGCAGCTCTTCACCGTAGATGCTGCGTGCCATCGCATAGCTCATTTCACGCATTTCTTCGTCTGCACCTTCAATTTTTGGCGTATATAAATCATCTTTAATTGGTTTAATATCGTCAATCATATCCGCTATTTTTTGCGTATTATGAACAACAATTTCTTTCGCTTTGTCCCGTCTAGAAATGAAAAACAATTCAGCATCTCATCCGTTGATCTAAAATGAACATCCGGCAGCTGATGACGGTTTAGCGGGTTAGCTCCGCCTTGTGAACCAATTAGAATTTTTCGGTAAATTTTGTCTTCCGGATTGAGATAGTGAACATTTCCTGTTGCTACAACCGGCTTTCCAATCTTTTCACCGAGCTTCACAATATTGCTGATAATATCTTTTAAGGCTTTCTCATCTCGCACTAAATCCAGTTCAATTAAGTGCTTGTAGTTGTCAGGAGGCTGCACTTCGATGTAATCATAAAATTCAGCTGCTCCTTCTACTTCATCAATTCCTTTTTGCATCATGCCTTCGAATACTTCGCCCCGGTCACATGCGGTTCCAATCAAGATGCCTTCTCGATATTTGTCGAGCTGAGATCTTGGAATTCGCGGAACTCGATAAAAGTAATTTAAATGAGAAATCGAAACGAGTTTAAATAGATTTTTTAAACCTACGTCGTTTTGTGCTAAAAGCGTCGCATGATAAGGACGGGCCCGCTGATATGCATTCCCTTCTCCCATATAATCATTTAAGCGATCGTGCATCGTAATTTCGCGTTCAAATGCATCTTTCAGCATTTTATTTAACAAATAGCCGGTTGTTTCCGCATCATAAATCGCGCGGTGATGCTGCACAAGTTCAATATCAAACTTTTTAGCAAGAGTATTTAAACGATGGTTTTTCATATGCGGATACAAAAATCTTCCGAGTTCAAGCGTATCAATAACGCCGTTAGCTGCTTTTTCTAATCCGATTTTTTGCAGTCCCATATTTAAAAATCCCATATCAAAGCTTGCATTATGAGCAACTAAAATACTGTCGCCCATCCACTCATGAAAATCACGAAGTACTTCTGAGATTTCAGGCGCATTTTGGACCATATCATCTGTAATACCCGTCAGTTCAATTGTTGTTGCAGACAGAGGATGATGAGGATTTGCAAACCGTTCAAATCGATCGATGATTTCGCCTTCTTTCATCTTCACGGCAGCAAGTTCAATAATGGTATCGTATACGGCTGACAAACCGGTTGTTTCGACGTCAAATACTACGTAAGTTGCTTCTGTCAAATCCACATGCTGCGGATTATAGGCAATCGGCACGCCGTCGTCTACTAAATTGACTTCCACTCCGTACAGTATTTTAATGCCGTTCTTTTTCCCGGCTCCATACGCTTCAGGAAACGACTGTGCAACCGCGTGATCAGTTATCGCTACAGCCGGATGTCCCCATTTTTTTGCTTGTCCGACTAAAGCTCCAACAGATGAAACGGCATCCATTTGACTCATTGGCGTATGCAAGTGAAGTTCCACACGCTTTTCATCTTCAGGCGCTGTATCCTGTCTAGCGGGACCGGTAATCTCGTTAACATCATTTCCAATCATAACTAGATCACGGACAAATGTATCGTTTTGTACACTTCCGCGAACCTTTACCCACATTCCTTTTTTAATCGCTTGAAGTAAAGGAATATCTTCTTTGTCACGCGAAAACATTTTAACCATAATAGAGTTTGTATAATCTGTCACTTTAAAAATAAGAAGCGTACGTCCGCTTCGTAATTCTCTCGTTTCTGCATCAAATACGTATCCTTCAACGGCAATTCGCTTTTCTTCATCCACAATGGAGTCCAGGCGAACCGTCTCGTCTTTAATCGTATATCCAATTGTAAGCGGACCTTTTGGTAGGTCTGGTCCATCACTTTTTTCATTTTCTTTATTTTGCATTTCTGTGATGGCTTGTAATACTTTTTCTGTATCTTCTTGTTTTCGTTGCTCTACAAACTGCTGAAATGCTTCTTCTGAATGTACAACTTCCGTCATTAGCTGAAGGTTCGGAAACCCATAGGACGCATACTGATCAGCAATTAACTGACTATACTTTTTACGTAAAGCCGTTCCTTCTGCATCATGTCGTGCGTTCACAATCAATTTGGCACCGTTCAATCTCGGCATTTGATCTTGTAAAAGCGACTGTAAAAGGGGAGATATGCCCTGCATTTCTCCAATACAATGCTTCCAATATGACTGTACATGCTCTTCCGTACATTCTTTATTAACGGTTTGAATAGAAAAAGAAACACTCGCAATATGAGAAAAAGCTGAAGACATGCGAGCATGGAATAACTCATAAATCTCAAAAGGTAATAACCCTTCTAAAGAAAAATGGAAATGCCATTTTTTTTGTTCTTTCTGAATGACGAGCTTTTCAATCGCTGCGTTTTCAAAGTAAGGAACAATTTGATCACTCGTCAGCTCTAACTGCTGCAGCAGCAACTTAAAACGCTCTTTTTTTCCTAGCGTTTGTGCTTCCAAGTTTTCTGCCTCCTTTTATAAATGAGTGCAATCTATTTTAACATAAATGACTTCTATTCTGTCATATGTTCTGTTTATAAACATAAAAACAGCAGGGATACAAATCCCCGCTGCTTCATTACTTCGCTAGCAGTTCTTTCACTGTTGAAACAAGATTGTCAACTGACACTTCTAATGACTCCCCAGTTTTGCGTACTTTTACTTCTACAATTCCTTCAGATGCACGTTTACCAACTGTTACTCGAACAGGAAGACCAATTAGATCTGAATCTGCAAATTTTACTCCTGCACGCTCTTGGCGGTCGTCTAACAGCACTTCAAAGCGATTATCTAATAACTCATTATATAATTTCTCACCTAGTTCACGCTGTTCATCATTTTTCACGTTAACTGGAATAACGTGCACTTGATAAGGCGTAACAGCTTCTGGCCATAGAAGACCGTTTTCATCATTAAATTGTTCTGCAATCGCAGCTACTGTACGAGAAACACCGATACCATAGCAGCCCATAATCATTGGCTGGCTGCGTCCGTTCTCATCTAGATACGTTGCTCCCATCGCTTCACTGTAGCGAGTTCCTAGCTTAAAGACGTGTCCGACTTCAATACCTTTAGCAAACTTAATAACGCCTTGTCCATCCGGTGACTGATCCCCTTCTTGGATGAAGCGGAAATCTTCGTAAGTTGCATTAAAGTTACGTTCATTCACATTTGTGTAGTGATAACCTTCTTCATTTGCTCCGCATACACCGTTAGCAATTGCTTTTACCGCATGATCAGCTACCACTTCTACTGAATCACTTACTCCAATCGGTCCTACTGAACCAACTGCGCATTTTAATACTTCTTTTGTTTCTTCTGGAGTTGCCAGTTCAACAACGGAAGCTTCAAAATAGTTTTTCACTTTAATATCGTTTACTTCGTGATCCCCGCGAACAAGTACAAGCACAAAACGATCATCTACTTTAAATAAAAGGGACTTGATACAAGAAGTCGCTTCAACATTTAAGAAAGCAGCTACGTCTTCAATGCTATGCTGATTTGGTGTTTCTACCTTTGTTAATTCTTTTTCAGCTTCAGTTGATTTTTCATACGTATTTACAACCGGTGCCATTTCAACATTTGCTGCATAAGAAGATGTATCTGAATAAGCAATTGTATCTTCCCCGATTTCAGAAAGAACCATAAATTCATGCGTATCTTTTCCGCCCATTGCACCTGAATCAGCGATAACCGCACGGAAATTTAATCCGCAGCGCTCAAAGATGCGGCTGTAGGCAGCAAACATTTTGTCATATACTTCATCTAAACTTTCTTGAGAAGCATGAAACGAATATGCATCTTTCATAATAAATTCACGACCGCGTAATAACCAAAGCGTGGACGTTTTTCATCGCGGAACTTCGTTTGAATTTGATATAAATTTAGCGGTAAACGTTTGTATGACTTCACTTCGTCACGAAGCAAGCTTGTGATAACTTCTTCGTGTGTTGCTCCCAAAGCAAATTCACGGCCGTGACGATCTTTCATACGCATTAACTCAGGTCCATATGAATACCAGCGGCCAGACTCTTGCCACAATTCAGCTTGTTGTAAAGCAGGCATCAATAATTCGACAGAACCTGCACGGTCCATCTCTTCACGAACAATTTGTTCAACTTTTTGCAATACGCGCTTACCAAGCGGTAAAAAGCTGTACACGCCGCTTGCATTTTGGCGCATATAACCTGCGCGCAATAGAAGCTGATGGCTTTTTATATCCGCATCAGCTGGCACTTCTCTTAATGTAGGAATCAATGTAGAACTTTGTCTCATAACCTCGCACCTCTTTGCTTACTTCTCTATCTTATTTTTTTAAGGCGGACCATGCCGCAATTTTCATATAATCAGCGAGGGAATATCCCTCGCTGAGCGTATGTCTTATAAAAAGAACTTTTGAATATCGTTCCACGTTACAACGAGCATCAGCAGCATTAATAAAGCAAAACCGATAAAATGAACAATGCCTTCTTTTTGACGATCAATTGGCTTACCGCGAATTCCTTCTACAGCGAAGAACAACAGTCGTCCTCCATCTAAAGCAGGAAGTGGAAGCAAATTGACAATCCCTAAGTTAATACTTAAAACGGCTGCCCATTTCATTAAATAATAAATGCCTGACTGTGCTACTTGATCGGTTGCTGCGTAAATACCTACAGGACCAGAAAGCATATCCAGTTTGAACTGTCCTGTCACAAGCTTCCCTAGACCCGTTAAGATTTCTTTCATCCACGTATATGTTTCAGTAGCTCCGTGCGTGATCGAACCAATGAATGACTTTTCAACCGGTGCATATACGCCAATTAGTCCAATTGTCTGTTCCCCAACTTTGCGACTTTCAGGTGTAATCGGAATATCTAGCGTTTTGCCGCCGCGCTGAACCGTGAATGTAATTTGCTGTTCAGGATGTTTTTGAATTACTTTTACGACATCATCCCACGTTGAAACACTTTGTCCATCAATTGCTTGAACTTTATCTCCTTGTTTAAGTCCCGCATCAACGGCTACTCCATCTGATGTTAATTTGCCCATCACGGGTTTGTCAACAACATATCCTTGAGAAATCCCAAGAACGATAAAAATAACAAAGGCTAATATAAAGTTCATTAGCGGACCAGCGAAAATGGCTAGCGCACGCTGACCAAGAGTTTTAGAAGCAAACTGACGGCTGTAAGGTGCAATTTGAATTTCTTCTCCGTCCATAACGAAGTAAGATTCTTCTGCTACCTCGAATTTTTGCAGACGTTCATCTTCACCTTCTTCATAACCTGAAATAAATAGATTATGCTCTAAGTCTGCTTGCTCTACCTCAATAACTTTTGCATTTGGATGCTGTTCCTTGTTGTTAATAATGACTTTATTTACTTTGCCTTCCTTATCAAACATGAGGCCCACCATTTGACCAGGCTTAACTTCGATCATTTCTGGGTCTTCTCCAGCCATTCGAACAAATCCACCTAGAGGCAGCAAGCGAATGGTATAAACTGTTTCATCTCGTTTAAATGAAAAGATTTTGGGACCAAACCCAATGGCAAACTCACGGCATAAGATGCCTGCACGCTTTGCAAAAACTAAATGACCAAGCTCATGAAAGAATACAAGAGCTCCAAAAATGACGACAAACGCAATGACTGTGTTCAATGGGTATTACCCCCTTCATGTAATAGAGTCAAACCTCCACCCACCAGAAATAAATGAGTGGCTTCTCTCGCACGCACATTATCGAGAGATAGCGGATCTAACAAACTCTCTTGCTTCTAAATCTACTTCTTTAATAGTAGATAAACAAGGTTTCTGTATTACAGTATGTTCATTCATTGCTTTTTCAATCACATCTTCAATTTGTAAAAATGTAATGTGACCATCTAGAAAGGCTTGAACAGCTTCTTCATTAGCTGCATTTAAAACAGTCGGAAGTGTTCCACCCGCTTTGCCAGCCTCAAATGCAAAAGCTAAACAGCGAAAACGCTCTTCATCCATTTTAGCGAAGTGAAGCTGGCCAATATCCGCCAAACTTAAACGCTTGGTGTTGGGCAAAGACATGCGTTTTGGATACGTTAACGCGTATTGAATTGGCACGCGCATATCAGGCGTTCCAAGCTGAGCAATAACGCTTGTATCAGAATACTCTACCATAGAATGAATGATGCTTTCCTTATGTAACAATACATCAATTTTCTCATAGGGAAGATCAAAAAGCCAATGTGCTTCAATCACTTCTAGTCCCTTATTCATCATCGTTGCCGAATCAATTGTAATTTTAGCTCCCATCGACCAGTTTGGATGATTTAATGCATCTTCAACCGTTACTCCCTGTAGTTCTGCTCTCGTCTTATCTCGAAAGCTCCCTCCAGAAGCCGTTAAAATTAAACGGTCTATTGCTTTTTGATCTTGCCCTTGCAAACTTTGAAAAATAGCTGAGTGCTCACTGTCTACCGGTAAAATATCAGCGCCATATTCCTTGGCTGCTTCCATGACAAGGTGACCAGCGGTAACAAGTGTCTCCTTATTTGCAATAGCAATCGTTTTTCTCATTTTGATTGCTTCTAGCGTAGGAGTCAACCCTACACTTCCAAGAACAGCATTTACTAAAACTTCTGTGGATGGATGAGTTGCCACTTCCACAAGCCCTTCTTCTCCATAAACAAATCGAATAGAAGGGAATTCTGCTTGCAGTGACAGACAATCTTCTTTCTTCATCACAGAAACAAGGGCTGGCTTACACTGCTGAATAATCTTTCTTGCTTCATTAATATTTCGACCTACAGAGATTGCTGAGAGCTCAAAATGCTCCGGATGCGCTCGAACAATATCAACGGTTTGAGTACCGATTGAACCTGTAGCTCCTAACAAGGAAATTTTCTTCAAGTATATTCACTCCTATTAAAACAAAGACATCTTTTTTATAGAGATAATAAAAAAGCTAAAATTGGCATGATGAACATTAAACTGTCAAAACGGTCTAAAATCCCACCATGACCCGGTAAAATCTTTCCTGAATCTTTTACGCCATAGTGACGTTTGAACGCTGATTGTACAAGATCACCCATCTGTCCAAATAACGATACGATAATACCAATTACAAGTAGTTCGATCATAGTTTGATCAATATTTGCTAACAGCTTAAATACAATGGCTACTATAATAGCGCATACGACGCCACCAACAAAACCTTCAATTGTTTTATTGGGACTGATTTCCGGCCATAGCTTTCGTTTTCCCATTGCTCGTCCAATAAAATAAGCTCCGGAATCCGTCGCCCAAATAATAAGAAAAGCAAAGAACAAATAAGCTAAGCCGAACTCTTGACGAACCTCGATAAAATAATGAAAGCCAAAGCCAACATATACTGTCGTTAATAAAATAAACCCAACGTCATCGAAGGTAAATTTATTTTTAACTACAACCGTGTACATTAATAAAAGAAGGACAGCAGCAAGCGCTACTTCTATCTTATGTTCACTTAAGAATTGAAATGCAACATCTCTTCCATTTGGTAGTAAAAACACCCAGGTTAGCAATAAACTAATGATACTTGGAAAAGACATTGCTTTCAAATGTTTCATTTTTAAAAGCTCAATTACACCAACTGTTCCGATTACATACATGATAAGGGTAAAAGGTAACCCTCCAATTAAAACAATCGGCACAAATACCGCAAGTGCTACAATCGCGGTGATAATGCGCTGTTTCATCTTGTTTTCCACACCTTCTTATACACCACCAAAGCGGCGACCGCGCTTTTGAAACGCCTCGACTGCTTCGATTAAATGATTTTCTTTAAAATCTGGCCATAATACTTCTGTAAACCAAAACTCTGTGTAAGCTAGCTGCCAAAGCATAAAATTACTTAAGCGAAGCTCACCGCTTGTACGAATAAGCAAATCCGGATCTGGAAGGCTTTTGCTCATTAAATAGGAAGAAAATAAATTTTCTGAAATAGAAGAGGAAGCTACNTTTCCCTGTTCTACATCTTCTACCAATGACTGAATAGCNCCCATGATTTCGTGACGGCTACCGTAATTGAGCGCGAAGTTTAAAATCAGCCCTGTGTTATGCTTTGTTTTTTCAATTGCGTTATCCACGGCTCGAATCGTATGGGCAGGGAGCTCACTTTTATCCCCCATAATACGAACTTGCACATTTTTTTCAATTAGCTCAGGCAGAAAGGTTGTTAAAAATTCCTCTGGCAGTTTCATTAAAAACTCGACTTCAATTTTGGGGCGCTTCCAATTTTCAGTGGAAAATGCATATAAAGTTAATACTTTAACACCTAATTCATTGGCCAATCTGGTCACATGACGCACTACCTTCATTCCTTCATGATGGCCCATCATGCGAGGAAGAGCTCGTTTTTGCGCCCAACGACCGTTCCCATCCATAATAATTGCAATATGTTCAGGAACAGGGTGCTGTTTCACTTGATCTTTTCGTTCTGACAAAGACAGTGTATTTAAATCTTGACTTTTCTTCCATGCTTGAAATTTTCTTAACATGCAAAGGTCCCCCGTTGTACGCTCTCACATAAACGTGTGGCTTATGTGAGTTTTTTCTTACTACACATTATTAACAAAAAAACCCCCTGTAAACAATAGAGGGTCTTTTACAATATATTTTACCTTGAAATGACTTAAACTGCCATAATTTCTTCTTCTTTATCTTTCGCCACTTTATCCACTTTTACGATATGATCATCCGTTAGCTTTTGAATGTCATCACTGTAGCCGCGTAAATCGTCTTCAGTAATTTCACCTTTTTTCTCTAACTTTTTGAAATCATCGTTTGCATCACGGCGTACGTTACGAACCGCAACTTTTGCTTCTTCAGCATATTTTTTCACCATTTTCACTAACTCACGACGACGCTCTTCCGTTAAAGCAGGAATCGATAAACGGATAATAGTTCCATCGCTTGTAGGTGTTAACCCTAAGTCAGATTTTAAAATAGCTTTTTCAACTTCACCAATTTGTGATTTGTCATAAGGCTGAATAACAAGCATACGAGCTTCAGGTACGCTTACTTGCGCCAATTGGTTAATTGGTGTTGGTGCACCGTAGTATTCTACCGTTACGCGGTCAAGAAGTGACGCGCTTGCACGTCCAGCACGAATTGATGCTAGTTCGCGGCTAAATGATTGAATTGCTTTTTCCATTCTTTCTTTTGCGTTTTGCAACACTTGTTTTGGCATGTTTATTTCCCCTTTACAATTGTTCCAATGTTTTCGCCTGTAACGGCACGTTTAATATTGCCTTCTTCCGTAATTGAAAAAACAATTAGCGGAATATCGTTGTCCATACATAATGAAGAAGCTGTAGAATCCATAACAGCTAGTCCATCTTTTAAAACATCAATATACGTTAATGTTTCGTATTTTACAGCATCAGGTACAAGCTTAGGATCTGCATTATAAACGCCATCTACGTTGTTTTTAGCCATTAAGATCACGTCAGCTTCGATTTCAGCTGCACGCAAAGCTGCTGTTGTATCTGTAGAGAAATAAGGGTTTCCTGTACCCGCGGCGAAAATAACAACGCGTTTTTTCTCAAGATGACGAACAGCTTTTCTTCTAATATAAGGCTCTGCTACTTGTCTCATCTCGATAGAAGTCTGAACTCGTGTTTGCACACCAATGTTCTCTAAGCTATCTTGAAGAGCCAAAGAGTTCATTACTGTTGCTAGCATTCCCATATAATCAGCAGCGGCACGATCCATACCCATTTCACTGCCAATTTTACCACGCCAAATGTTTCCACCACCAACGACTACAGCAATTTCCACACCTAATTCATAAACGGCTTTTACTTGTTCAGCAACAGATTTGATGATGGATGGGTTAATACCAAAACCCTCTTCACCAGCTAATGCTTCTCCACTTAACTTTAATACGATACGATTATATTTTGCTTGACTCATGCTTACCTCCATCGTTAACGGTGAGATCTCTTTTGTAAAAAAGGGAACACACAGTGTTCCCTATACGGTCAAACCCTTACTTTTTAACTTGGTTCATTACTTCTTCAGCGAAGTTGTCTTGACGTTTCTCAATACCTTCTCCTACTTCAAAACGAACGAAGCTTTCAACAGTAGCGCCTTTGCTCTCAACGAACTGACGTACTTTTTGATCAGGATTTTTAACAAATGTTTGATCTAGTAAGCAAATATCTTCGAAGAATTTGCCAAGGCGACCTTCAACCATTTTTGCAACGATTTTTTCTGGTTTGCCTTCGTTTAATGCTTGTTGAGTTAATACTTCGCGCTCACGCTCAGTTTCTTCAGCAGAAACTTGGTCACGAGAGATGTATTTAGGGTTGATTGCAGCGATGTGCATAGCAACGTCTTTTGCAACAGCTTCTTCAGTTGTACCAGATAATACTGTTAACACACCGATACGTCCGCCAGCATGTAGATAAGCACCGAATGCATCAGCATCAGTTTTTGTTGCTACAGCGAAACGACGTAGAGATAATTTTTCTCCGATTGTAGCGATTGCAGAGTTGATGTGTTCTTCAACAGTTGCACCGTTTTCCATTTTTTGAGTAGCAGCTTCAGCAGCGTCAGCTGGTTTGTTAGCTAAGATGTGAGCAGCTAATTCTTTTGTTAATTTTTGGAAACCTTCGTTTTTCGCAACGAAATCAGTTTCAGAGTTAACTTCTAAGATAACAGCTTCGTTACCTTGAGTTTCGATGTAAGTTAGACCTTCAGCAGCAATACGGTCTGATTTTTTAGCAGCTTTTGCAATACCTTTTTCACGTAAGAAATCGATTGCTTGCTCCATATCACCGTTAGTTTCAGTTAACGCTTTTTTACAATCCATCATACCAGCGCCAGTTTTTTCACGTAGTTCTTTTACCATTTGAGCAGTAATTGCCATAATGTGTAGCCTCCTTGTTTGGGTATGTAATTAATGTATATAAATGGGTTAAATCTTTTCAAAAAAAGGTGATAAAAGGCTATTCCCTCTTATCACCTTTCACGGAATTAAGCAGTAGTTGTTTCAGTTTCAACTGCTGTTTCTTCACCTTGTTTAGCTTCTAGAATAGCATCAGCAACTTTAGAAGTTAAAAGTTTAACAGCACGAATTGCATCATCGTTTGCAGGGATTACATAATCAATTTCGTCTGGATCACAGTTAGTGTCTACGATACCAACGATTGGAATGTGTAATTTTTTAGCTTCCGCTACTGCAATACGCTCTTTACGAGGGTCAATGATGAATAATGCATCTGGAAGTTGTTTCATATCTTTAATGCCGCCTAAGAATTTTTCAAGACGCTCTAACTCTTTTTTAAGTTGAACTACTTCTTTCTTAGGTAGTACTTCGAAAGTACCGTCTTCTTGCATTTTTTCGATATCTTTTAAACGTTTGATACGTTTTTGGATAGTTGAGAAGTTAGTTAATGTACCACCTAACCAACGTTGGTTAACAAAGTACATACCAGCGCGAGCTGCTTCTTCTTTAACAGAATCTTGAGCTTGTTTTTTCGTACCTACGAATAAAACAGTACCGCCGTCTGCAGCTAATTCTTTAACGAATTTGTACGCTTCTTCTACTTTCTTAACTGTTTTTTGAAGATCGATAATGTAGATGCCGTTACGCTCAGTGAAGATGTATTTCTTCATCTTTGGGTTCCAACGGCGAGTTTGGTGACCGAAATGTACACCAGCTTCTAGTAATTGTTTCATTGAAATTACTGACATGTGTTTTTCCTCCTAATGGTTTTAAGTCTCCTCCGCTCATTTCATCTTCAGCCGAAACTACAAAAAGTAGCACCATCAACCGAATCAACAAGCGTGTGTAATAACACCAAAAACAAATATAGCACACTCCTTTTTCACAAGCAAGCGTTTCATTAAGTTTATTGATGAAATTTCAATAATAATTCAATTTCAGTTTTCCCTCTGTGTAAATGTTTTGCAATTTCTTCAATTGTTAAACCTTTTCTCTTTAAATAAACGGAAAATTCTTTTATCTCTTCACCTGACAAATCTTGAATTTGGTCTGTAGTTAATTCATCAAAAGGTGTGCATATATGCTTCTGATTTTCTTCTATAGAAAGAAGTTCATGCAGCGACTGGGACGGCTCACTTTTTAGATCCACCCTTTGAACAGGCACGTCTTCTTCATCTACCAAAGGTGATTTTACGCTGCTTTTTTCCACTTCCGAAGAAAGCGAAGTGGAACGCTCTCGAAGCTGCCTTAAAAACTGCTCGTTTTGTTCCTGAAATTCAGCGAGATATGAATCCATCGCAGCTTCCATTTTATTTATATTTTGCTGGTGCAAGCGTTCAATCCTTTTCACTTTGGTCACTTGCATATATAAAAGAATAATGCAAAACAGTGATAGACCATGAATTAAAAAACTAACTGTGAGTAAAAACCCCATCCTTTTACCTCTTTGTTAAATTATTTTGCTTAAACTCGTACGCATTTTAAACAGCGCTTTCGAATGAATTTGAGAAATACGTGAAGTAGATAGCCCTAACAGCTGTGCGATTTCTGTGAAAGTCAACTCTTCTTTATAGAATAATGAAACAACGAGCTGCTCTTTTTCATTTAGCTGCTCGATAACTTCAGCAAGCTCTTGATATCGTTCGTCGTTAATTAGCTCCTCTTCAGGAGAGAGCGTTTTTTCATCTTTAATCGTATATTTTTGCTCTCCATCTTCATACTCTTTCGGCTGTTCTTCCATTGACAACACGTTAGCTAAAAAGCCTTCATTCATCGTATGAACGACATCTGCTTCTGTCATGCCTACTTCTTTTGCAACCTCACTTGGTGCAACTCTGCGCAAGTATCTTTGTTCAAGTGCTTCTGTTGCTTGCTCAATCCTTTTCGTCTTTTCCCTTGCGCTTCTTGATAACCAATCTTCTTTACGAAGCCCGTCTATTATCGCCCCTCGAATTCGAAAAGACGCATATGTATCAAACTTTAAGTCTCTACCGTAATCAAACTTTTCCAAAGCATCGTAAAGNCCGATTAACCCTAAACTACGAAGCTCTTCTTTATGAATATTCTTNGGCAGCCCCACGCTAATCCGCTGAACGTGATAGTTAACNAGCGGCATNTACTTTTTAACAAGCATGTTTCCNGCATGTGAGTCTCTCGTCTCTATCCATTCCTGCCAAATTTTATGTTCTTCAACTTCTTGTATACTTTTCAAGGGTCTTTCAACTCCTTTTTATAGCGCTATTAAACGGTCAGAGCGCGCTTTATATCGTTTTTATCCCTTCGTTAATCGTACGAACCTTTAAAATAGCCGTTTGAGGATCAAATTCAATTGTGCGTCCGTTGTGTCCTCCTGTAGCTTTTGCTGCAATTTCTACACTGTTTCTATGCAGCTCTCTCTCTACTGCTTGAACATTTCGAAGGCCAATTCGCATGACATCATTTCTTGGTTCAAATTGAAACATCTGCGCGCCTCCTGCTATTTTTGCTTTTAAC
>Ga0058693_1000570_pt1 | contig 14302 bp, 17 predicted proteins | sample AgamicOrMarz_FD_55217 | JGI IMG/M metagenome (GOLD analysis project Ga0058693, IMG submission 55217) | Agave microbial communities from Guanajuato, Mexico - Or.Ma.rz | ecosystem: Host-associated > Plants > Phyllosphere > Phylloplane/Leaf | place: Guanajuato, Mexico | collected 2012-06-04 | reverse complement strand
CCATGGCAGGCAGTTGCCAAGCCCGGTCGGCAGGATGATCAGCATCGCCAGATTGGAGAGCTTCATGTTCATGCGGCGATAGAGCGGCACGAAGGCGCTGGTGATGATGAGAATGGTCGTGGTGCCGTCGCCGTCCAGCGTGACGACCGAGGTGACGAAAACCGTAACCATCAGCACCTTGAGCGGATCGCCCTTGGCGCGTCGAATGAGGAAGGTGCAGAGCGGATCGAAAAGCCCGACATTCATCATGATTGAGAAATACATGATCGCGAACAAGATCATGATCGTCGGGTTGATCGTGCCGAGGCTGACCTTGCCTGCCTGGTTGACGGTATAGAACAGGCCATCACGGAACCAGCCAAAGATCGGCTCTATCGACCCGACGTTCCAAAGCGCTGCGGCACCGCCGAACACGATGGAAACGGCAACGAGGCCTGCGAATACAGAAATATGTTTCCTGATCACGAGAAGCAGGAATGACGCTATCATCAGATAGCCAAAACTGGCGATCAAAGTTTCCTCCCAGCGACTCTCCGTCGCCATCTTCCAGACTATGGATCAGCTGCGGTTCCTCCCGGTGATCCATAACTCCCGATTTTGAATCATTTTCCGGCAGGTGTTCTTCCTCCGGCGAAGGGAATATTGACGTTGCGTTTTGCTAAGTCTATTTGCAAATATTCAACGTCTCATAACTGTGAGTTATCGATGGACATCCGCGACATCCGCTATTTCCTCAAGGTTTCGGAACACGGTCATCTGGGTAAGGCGGCGGAAGAACTGCATATTTCGCAGCCCGCCTTGTCGAAATGCATCCAGCGGCTGGAAGCGATTTACGATGTGCATCTATTCGAGCGCGCCGGACGCGGCATTGCCCTGACGGAGGCCGGGCACCTGTTGCGCGAACGGTATCAGTTGCTTGAACAGGATTTGCTCGACATACGTCGTGAGGTGTCGTCTTACAGCAGCGGGATTGCCGGCACCGTGCGCGTAGGCTGCTCTGGCTCGATCGCTTCGTTTTTCCTGCCGTCGGTCTGTCGCGCAATGCAGGAACGGGCGCCGGACCTCAAGGTTCTGATCCGTGTCGGCATGGACGACGCATTGGAAGATGCTCTGCGGGCAGGCGCAATCGACGTCATCATCGTGCCGGACCGCAAGGAAATCTCCGACGGGCTGATCGTATCGGCGCCGCTTCTGTCGGACACGGTGGTTGTTGTTGCCCGCGAAGGGCATCCTCTGGCCGGACGAACATCGACACTTTCCGAACTGCTACAGTTCGGCTGGGTTTTGCCGACACCGACAGTTTCTATCCGCCAATGGCTCGAAAAGGTATTTGCCGATAAGGGTCTGCCAGCCCCTCAGCCAACGGTGACCGCTGCACCGCTGGTACCCGCCCCCTATATCCTTGCGGAAACAGACTTGCTGAGCTTCATGTCACGGCGAAACCTGATAGCCCGGCGCCCGCTCGTGGAACTGGTGAACGAGCAGACCACGATGCATCGACAGTTCGTCATCAGCCATCGCGCACGCAGCTTTGTATCGCCTGCGGTCCGATATTTCGTGACGTTGTTGCAGCAGGAAGCACGCGATCTATAGGATATTAAAGTATGTGCTTGCAGTGGGTTTAGGTGGTTTAGCGACCCATTCATCCCGGGTCTTGAATGGGTTCGAACCGGTGACCCATTATTGTGATGCATGGGCTTCAGGAAAATCGCCGATTCTCATATTCAGCGGCTTGATCGTCCTAAAGGGTTCTGATCGGAGCACCGTCGAGCCACGCCAGTATGTTCTCGACAGTCTCTCGATAGAAAATCCGGAACGATCGCTCGGTGACAAAACCGATATGGGGTGTCGCAATCACATTGGGAAGCGATATCAGGCGGTGCCCACGTTGAACAGGTTCGTGGTCGAACACATCGATGGTGGCACCCGCAATCTTGTTGTCGGTGAGAGCTGCAACGAGTGCATCCTCATCGACGAGCGGGCCACGCGACGTGTTCACGAGCCAAGCCGTCCGCTTCATCAGAGCGAGTTCGTCACGACCGACCACACCTCGCGAGCGATCGGAGAGGACGAGATGGAGGGTGACCCAATCTGACCTCCGAAGCAGCTCCACCTTGTTTACACGGGTGACACCTGCGGCTCGGGCCGTTTCTTCCGTCAGGTTCTGGCTCCATGCAATGACGTTCATGCCGAACGCCGTCCCGACGCGCGCAATCTGCGATCCGATCCGGCCAAGACCAATAATGCCAAGCGTGCTGCCATTGAGGTCACGACCGACTGTCGTCTGCCATCCTCCGGACTGAAGAGACTCCACCTCGGCAGGGATCTGCCTTGCGGCAGCCAGGATTAGCGCCCAGGTCAGCTCAGGCGCGCCGCTGCCATTGGCTCCGGTGCTAGACACCGTGATATTGAAATCGCGAGCGGCCTCAAGATCGATCGACGCATTCCGGGCGCCTGTGGATGCTATAAAGCGAAGGCTGGGCAAGCGCTCAAGCACTGATCGCGGCAGTGGGGTTCGCTCGCGCATCACGCAGATTGCGTCGAACGGCTCCAGCCGGGCGACAAGTGCCTCCGCATCCGCCACGTGATCATTAAAGACAATGACATCCGCTCGTGCCTGGACGGCAGACCAGTCCGCAGTCTGCATGGCAACGTTCTGGTAATCGTCCAAAATCGCGATCTTTGTCATTCAGTCCTCTCGGCTTTTCCGATCAGTTTACTCGGCGATCTTGACGATCAACTTGCCGAAATTCCCCCCGGACAGCATGCCGATGAAGGCTTCTGGCGCATTCTCGAGACCGTCGACAATGTCCTCCCGGTACCTGATTTTGCCTGAAGCCACCTGTGGGCCGACTTCATTCAAAAACTCGTCAAAATGATCAGCTGCGAACTCGGTCTGAATGAAGCCACGAACAAGGAGGCTCCGTCTAAGGATCGTCGACATGGTCGCCGGCAGCTGGTCGGTATCGGCGGAACCTGACCCATTGTAGTGAGCGACGAGACCGCAGACCGGAACGCGGGCAAACTGGTTGAGAAGCGGCAAGACGCCATTCCAGACGTGCCCGCCAACGTTTTCGAAATAAACGTCGATACCGTCGGGACAAGCAGCCTGCAGATCCGAAGCGAAGCTGTCCGAGCGGTGATCGACCACAGCATCGAAGCCAAGTTCGTCCTTCACGAAAGCGCATTTCTCAGGACCGCCGGCGATGCCGATGGCTCGGGCTCCCGCAAGTCTTGCAAGCTGACCGACCATCGATCCGACGGGTCCGGAAGCGGCTGCAACTGCAACCATCTCTCCCTGCCTGGGCTTTCCGATGAATTTCAATCCGCTCCAGGCCGTGAAGCCAGGCATGCCAAGCGAACCGAGCGACGTCGTAATCGGCGCACCATGGGTCTCGACGCGCCGAAGCTGATCGCCGTTGATCACGGCACCGCTGCTCCACCCGGTACGACCACGGACTAAATCGCCAGGCGCAAAGTCATTGTGTCGCGATTTGACCACTTCGGAAATCGCCTCCCCTTCCATCACGCCACCGACGGGAACCGGCGCTGCATACGACTTGGCATCGCTCATGCGGCCGCGCATGTAGGGATCGAGGGAGAGATAAAGAGATCTGACAGTGACGTCGCCTTCGTTAGCCTCTGGAAGATCGAACTCCTCCAGACGAAAGTTATCCTGTCCTGGCTGACCGGTCGGCCTGCTTGCTAGGACGATGTGGCGAGCTGACGTCATGAGCTACTCCTTGATGTTTCATGCGAATGTCTGATCTAGGGAAAATCGAGTGATTTCCAAGGCGAACAGACAGATACTGACTGAGAGATGATGCGGATTGCGAACAGCAGAGCACTGCGACTGCGACGTTCGGTTTGATTAGAAAAGCCCGAGATCCGACATCAGACGCGATCGGATTGCGTCAGCGGCTATGCCCACTCGTGGCCTGGGCCGCGCAATTTCCACGGAGGTGACGGACTTGATTTCTCCAGGACGTGGGGACATCACGATGACGCGGTCGCAGAGATGGATCGCCTCGTCGATGTCGTGTGTGATCAGGACGATCGACATCTTCCGGCTTTGCCAGATCCGGATGACCTCATCCTGCAACTGCATCTTCGTCAGAGCGTCCAGGGCAGCAAAGGGTTCATCAAGCAGAAGGAGTGATGGTCGTGAGGTCAAAGCGCGGGCCAGAGCCGCACGTTGGGCCATGCCACCAGAGATCTGGTGGGGAAACTTCGTCTCGAACCCAGCCAGTCCAACCAAGGCAAGATTGCTCGCGACGAGTTCCTGCTTTTCACCTGAGGGCATTCGGGTTTCATGGATGGAGATCGCAACGTTTTGTTCGACCGTCAGCCAAGGGAAAAGGCGCGGTTCCTGAAATACCACCCCTCGTTCGAGTCCCGGGCCAATAACCTCCCGGCCATCCAGCGTGATGCGTCCGTCGAAATCACGATCCAGTCCAGCGATCAGCTTGAGCAATGTGGACTTGCCGCACCCGCTCCTGCCAACGATGCCAAGGATTTCCCCCTCACCCACATTGAACGAGATATCCCGCAGAACTTCCGTAGTGTCTCCTTTGGCCTCATAGGACTTGGAGACGCCCTCCACGGTCAGACCGCCGTCCTTCAGATCAATAGGAGGAATTATTGCACGGTTAGTGATCTGATCCATCGCAAGCGCTCCTTAAACCGTCGCCACCCGCCGCCAGCGGGTCACATATCGTTCGATGCCTCCGATCACCCCGTATTCGAGTAGTGCCATGACCCCTGCGAAACCGATCGTCCATGCAAGGACACCGGCCACATTCATGGCGCTGTATTCGGTATTCAAGCGGTAGCCGACACCAAGCCGAGTTTTTCGAAATTGCCATCGCTGCGGCTCTTCATGATCAACCCGTTGATCCCAAGCAACCAGATGCTGCCGTCCGGATCGCGATACATGCCGCTGATCACGATGTCCTCGGGCACCGAGCGTTGCTGGAAGCTGCCGTCGAGATATGCGTAGAGCCGTTGGAGGCGTGGCCGCGTGCTGCGCTCGGTCTCCTCCTCGTCCATCATCGCCAGAAACTGGTCCGCAGTCATGTTCTCCCAGCGCTTCGGATCGAGATCCGCAGCCGTCGTCTCCCCAATTGGCCGCTGAGAGCCCTCGATGAGCAGCCCCCCTTCGATCGCAATTGCCTTGCCGAATTGTTCGGCCTCATAGCCACCGGTATGCGACGTGTCCGCCGAAATTCGCTGCCAGTCGTCCAACCCGTCGCGCTGATAGAGCTGCCGGCTATTGCCAACGACATACTGGCGCGCACCATCCATTACCAGCGTGCGTACGGCGCCAAAGCCCTCCGCATCATCGCTGAGCACCCCCGCTCCGGGTATTTTTGACTGACCGGCGCGGTTTTCCGTCAGCACATAGACGTCACCCTCGTTGCTGAGTGCGAGGGGAACGAAGCCCTCAGAACCACCAATATCCAGATAGGCGACATCGACGATCTCGCGACGGACATCGGTTCGGCTCCAGGGCTGCGGGAACTCGCCGTCATAAGAGATGATGGCGGTGAAATGATCGTCATACTCGAGTTCGCCAAGGCAGATGGTGAAATGGTCGGCGTCCAGCGCAACGGCTGCCTGCAATGTTGCGGCCCATTCATTGCCATACATCAGTAATATCCTCTCCTCAGAACCTTCTCAGCATCACCGCTCGGTAGCGGACGTTCCTTGATCCGGCCGGGCGCGGCAAGGCCTGTCTTTGCCACCACTTGCCCGGTTGCCATGGTCGCTGCAAGCTTCTTACATTTCGGCGGCAGATCCGAAATGTCGTTGATCACCTTGATGCTTTCCTTGAGGATCAGCTCCGGGGCCGACGGAAACGGAACTGTTCCGGGCCAACAATGCACCCGGCAGCGAGGGGGAGGCTCGCTATCTCGCAGGCGTTCCGATGCGCCGTTTCGGCCGGCCGGACGAGATTGCAGCCGCGATTCCTTCCTTCTGTCCGACGATGCGGCCTTCATGACCGGCCAGGTACTGCATGTCGATGGCGGCGCTTCGATTGGAAAGAGACCAGCGTAATATCAAGGCCGAGAAGCAAACTCATCTGGTGGCGCTTCCGTTGAGCGCCACTGTTGGTACGCTGGGGTCTTGAACAGATTCGAACTGTCGATACGCACTTCAATTGACTTGAGAAATCATCGCCTTACGGTTTCGGTATTCGCGTAACGCATTGAATTGATGCGGTGTTTCGCGCCCCTGTTACAACCTACTCTTCTCTCATTGCTCTCGCGATCTGATCAGCGAGTGGCTTTACGAGATAGGACAGCGCGGATCTATCACCTGTCTGAATGAAGGCTTCCACCGGCATCCCGGCAATCAGCGCGATCTTGCCTAGGCGGTTCAGTTCTTCCTGTGGAATATGAACGCGCGCTGTGTACCCAGACTCGCCCGTCTGGGGGTTAGAAACGAGATCGGCCGCGACGGTCGTGACGCTTCCAAACAATTCCGGCGTTGTTCGCTGGTTGAACGCCGAAAACCGCAGCGTTACCGGTTGCCCAGTCGCGACCTTATCAATGTCGGACGGCTGAAGGCGCGCCTCGACCACCAGCTCATCCTGGGTTGGTACGATCAACATCACGGTTTCCCCGGACGGGATGACACCGCCGACGGTGTGAACTGCGAGTTCGTGAACCACACCCTTTTGCGGTGATAGAATATTGATACGGCTGAGTTCGTCTTCTGCGGTAACCCGTTGCTGCGTTAGCTCGGCGAGCTTGTTTTCAACATCGCGCAGCTCGGTCAGAACTTCCGTGCGTCGATCCTCATCGACCTGCAGGATCTGAAGCTCGGTTTCGGTTACCCTGATCGAAGCGCGGGCAATTCCGGCGATGAACTGACCACGCTCTACCTCGAGCTGAGCTTTTTCACGTTGAAGTTCCGACAATCTGGTGAATTGGACGAGCCCTTGGCTCGTCAGGCTGCGCACGCGGGTCAGTTCCTGTTCGATCCAGTCCAGCTCATCGGATTTTGCGTCGCGTCGCACGGTCAGGCCGCGGGTCTCCTGACCGAGCTGACCGATCTGTTCCCGTAGCTGGGATTCCTGCCCGTCGACGGTTCGACTTCTCGCCTGAAACAGTGCCTCCTCCGCGGCAAAATATTCGCCACCATCCTGCCGTAACCCAGAGCCCGATAAAGGCGGCTTCATGCTTTTCAGATCGTCCCGCTCGGCGATCAGGCGCAGACGACGTGCCGTCATCTGATCGATCTGACTGGCAACAATCGCTTGATTGGCCTGCGGGAGCGTGTCATCGAGCCTGATAAGGACATCACCGGCCTCCACTCTCGTCCCATTGCGAACGAGAATTTCACCAACGATGCCGCCTTCCTTATGCTGGACGCGCTTGACGTTGCCATCGACAACGATTGTGCCGGTCCCGATGACCGCACCAGAAAGCTCGGCTGTTGCGGCCCATCCGCCGGCGCCGACCACAACAGCGACACAGTCAAAAAGCGCGAGACGGGAAATCTGTCGGATCGAATGTTCCGCCATACTGGGCGTCTGAGCAATCATGCTTTTTCTCCGACAGCACGCATCGTGGTTTTGCGCAGACCTCGTTGCGGGGTCCAAACGCCGTCACCTTGCCTTGTGCAAGAACAAGCGCGTGGTCGACAGCCGCGAGCGCATTGGGACGATGCGCGATAACTACAACAATCGATCCTTTCTGCCGCATGGTCGTGATGGCATTGGTCAGGGCATTCTCTCCCTCGGCATCGAGGCTCGCATTCGGCTCATCGAGAACAACGAGGAAAGGATTTCCGAATAATGCCCGGGCCAATCCGACGCGCTGGCGCTGCCCGGCGGAGAGGATCGACAAGTCTTTCATCGACGACATGCATCGAAGCGACAGCCGCGCGCTTGTGGTTGCGATGATTGACATGGCGCGCGCAAAGGGGCTGAAAATCACGGCGGAAAGCGTTGAAACGACCGAACAGCGTGAAGCGCTGGAAAGTCTGGGCTGCGACGATATACAAGGGTTCCTCATGTCTCGGCCTCTCCCAAGAGAGGCGGCTATTGCCTATGTATTCGCCGGAACGTCTGGCGCCCAGATGGCACTTAAATCAACTTGCTTCTAATCGAATTGATTGTTCCGCCCTCTGTGATCTTGTCATCGGGTAGAGCCCTGCCGGCTCAGGACATCTGCTCGTAGAACGCGTCAGGGTTGCGAGTTCGGTACCATGCTTCGTCGGCGAAGCACGGGCCGTCATGTGAATGGCATCAAACAGGAAGAACAAGCCATCAAAGTTGAACTTCGTCTTTGAACTTTCGCTGCGGGCATCTCACGCAAATACGTCGAACGGAACCCATCGCCTGGCTGCTCGCCATCGGCCTCCCGTACGGGTATGGCACGAGCGTTTTTGTGCGCATTTGACGAATTCCCGGTTGAGGGTAACTCGCGTCGTGATGCCCCGAGGTCCTGTATCCCCGGTTCCAGCGAGGAGACTTTTGAACTGGGCAACAGTAGTGTCCGTAGCACTCCTGATCGAATTCTTTGCCGACTCCGATATCGGCCCGGAGCACACCTTCCTACCACCCGAAAAAGGCTGGTACGTGTTGTCCTCTATTCGATATGAGGTGTATCGCTCCATGCACCACCGCTTGTTGACGTCTGGCTCACTCGCACCGCCGTCGGCGACCTGCTGAACGGGGACGGAGGCCGCTTCGATCGGAGCGGCACAGGCGCGCCGCGGCCCGCCCCCATATGGCTGGTACGTGTTGTCGGCAGCATTATATGAGCGGTACCGAGCACCACACCACTCCTGCGCCTTGGCGGATAGCGTTTCGGACAGGAAAGCAACCTGGGCCCCGGTCACATCGGGTTTGTTCGTGGGGCTTAGCGGCACATTCACGCGCTGCTCGGACTTCGCTTCGGCCACGAGCGTATTCTCGGGCAACACAGCGGGAAGCCTCTCGTAAGCCTGCAAGCTGGAATCCACCCGCCGTACCTCGGGCGACCACAGTGGCTCGCCATAAATATCAGCAAATCGATGCGGCGCAAAAGGTACCGCCAAGTAGGATGACACCCGCATCCCAGCCGCTGCAATCGGCAGGAGACAAGAAGCTAGAACGAGACCTGTTAGTAGTTCGCGCATAGGACATCAACCTTCTGAATTCGCTATCCAAAATGTCGATAGAGACGGGTTTGTTCCTGGGTCAAAAGTCCGATATCGGCTGGCCCTGCATCGGTGCTTCATCATGTTTCTGGCATGGTCGCTCAAGGTCTCAGCAGCCCAACTTCTTTCGCCGCACTCAGAAAAGCTTGGGCCGCGACCACAGAGCTGACGTTGCCCTTAAGCGCACCCAGGCAAGCTTTTTTTTGCGACCTTGAAATTCTTTCCGGCGGGTCGGGGCCAGCAGGTCATCAAGACTTCCAAAGCTTCACGGCTATTGCCAACGCGTTTAAAGTGGTCGCCACAATCGAGGCTGATCTCATAAGTGGCTTCCCATAGGTCGTTCTGCATAACGTTGCTCCTGGTCCCAACCTCCCTTCCCTCGAACGTAAAACGCTCACGGCTCGTTCCAGACTAAGACTTCAGTCCCACCGTCACGCTGCTATGCCACAGGAGCGATCTACGAGGTTCCGGTTGGAAGGCGAAGGATAGGTTTCAACAAGTTCGGTCGCTTTGTTGAAAAATCTAGCTTTTCTCTCATTTTGCCTAAAAGCCCGCGTTGGAATTGCTTCGATTCATCCCGGGACATTTGCCACCCCGTGCCGCTCGTTGGTTGAGCTTTGGGGCCAAAGGTCCAGCGGGAATGGACTTTGAGCGTCGCCGCAACATATTTCCAAGGGCATCGGCACTGCCTCCCAATCGAGGATTGGGACAGGCGTGGTGGGTTCAACAGGGAGGATATCCATGAAACGCATCGTAATCATCAGCCTTATGGCGGCATCTCTCGCCGCCTGCACGGCAACCGAACAAGGGGCGGGGGTTGGAGCGGCAACCGGTGCTGTCATCGGCGGCGTCGCCACCGGCAACGTCCGCGGCGCAGCCGTCGGCGCCGCAATTGGCGGTGTCTCGGGCGCTTTGATCGGCAGGGTCGCAGAGCAGCCTGGCCGCTGCTACTACCGCGACCAATACGGACGCCGATATGTCGACCGCTGCTAACTAGTACGCAATCTAGGGCATGTGAGGCGGATGTTTCACATGCCTTTATCCCCGACAAGATACAAACCTCGCCGTCGAGCAATCACCAAGGGTGTGGATCACTGATTGCAGAGGACCTATATAAACATCCCACGAACCTCTGCAAACTTGCGATGCGAGTGCAGACTGAGATCGGGTTCGTTGACGACCTCGCGGTGACTTCTCCCATCCGTCATATTTTCCGGGGAGAACAGGTGGCTATAGCGCCGAATATAGTCCGTCACTCGTCTCCCTTATTCCGGGCTCAAATCTCGCTTTTGCGCTAGCATCGAGCCGATCGCTCTCGCTTAATCAAATACCAAGATCCCCAGGGTCAGGGCTATCACAGGCCGGCGACCTTAAAAGGATAGCGGATCCGCGTTTCCGGAATCCTCCAAAGGACCCTAGCTGGCCCACCACCTGATAAAAAGCTTCCGGTTGGTATTCGTCGCGTTGCAGAACTTCCTGGGCGTCCGGAGGACTCGTGGTGCCGGAATCTAACATTGGCAAAATTCATTGATTCGATGCTTGAGAGTACGGCTCCGTCGAACTCCCAATTACACCATTTTCAGGAGCATGATCTCGTTCGGACATTGGTTAGTACAGCTGGGCCCAAGGTCTCACCTTCAGTCCGACTGACGGCCCGCAGTAGGAACAACAGTCTCTATCTACTGTTTCCCATATAGCTTCGAGAACGCGATGTGCGTCAGAAGCTGGAGGAAAACCAAGGAGATGAGCATGAATATCGCAGTACGTGCGGCGTTGGCCGCAGCACTTCTCACAGGTACAGCCCTGTCGGCTTATGCCCAGACCAGCAGCACGGTCGGTACCGGGGGCACTGCAGCGGGTGGCGGAACATCCAGCAGCTCCGTTGGTACCGGCGGCAGCTCTGCCGGCGGTACGAATTGTGCGACTGGCACCGATTGCGGCTCCGGATCCGCATCGACGCTTGGTACCGGCGGCACCTCTGCCGGCGACGGCACCTCCAGCAGCTCCGTGGGCACCGGCGGTTCGGCCGCAGGCTCCGGCAGCGGTTCGGGCTCCGCTTCGACGCTTGGTACCGGTGGCACGTCTGCCGGTGACGGGCAGTCGAGCAGTTCTGTCGGAACCGGTGGTTCGGCTGCGGGATCAGGTAGTGGTTCTGGTTCGGCGTCCACGCTCGGAACCGGTGGCACCTCGGCTGGCGGCGGCCAGTCCTCAAGCTCGGTCGGTACAGGCGGGAGTTCGGCCGGGGCAGCTGGCGACGATCATGGCAAAATCAAAAAAGGATGCCCTCCTGGCCAAGCTAAAAAGGACGGCAGTTCCTGCTAATCATCAATGGGCGGAAGCCATAGCGCTTCCGTCCTCTCTCAGGAGGACCGGGTATGACCTCGGCATCATTCTCACATAAGAGCGCCTTCGCCCTGCCGCTGATTTTCGCGATAATCATCGCCGGTGCGGCTTTGGCCAACGAAACCATCAAGCTCAACGACGGTACTACGTGTAGCGTCATTGAAAGCGGCAGCTCGGCAGGAAATGGGTCATCGACGTCAGTTACCGCTGGAGGCGGTGGTGTGTCGTCTTCGACGACGATCGGCGGCACGACGACAACAGTACAGTCAGGCAATGGCTCGACATCCTCAAGCGCGGGTTCGTCGATTACGACCGGCACGGCTGGTACGCAGTCTTTTTCGACAGCGAGCGTCACCCGTCGTGACGGGGCCATCATCACTCGCCGCTCCGACGGGACCTGCGACGTCACGAAACCTACGAAATAGAGGAAATCATTATGCCTAAAATGATCACGATGGGAGTTATCGCCCTGCTCGCCTCGGTGTTCTCCACGCCGGTACTCGCACAAGATTGTAGTGCCGCGGGCACTGTGGGTTCTGCTGGCAGCGCCGCCGCAGGCGGAACCTCCGCCAGCACAGTTGGCACAGCGGGTGCCTGCCAGACAGACAGTGGTACGACAGCCTCGATCGGTTCAGGCTCGAGTGCTGCCGCCGCCGACGGCAAGTCGAAAAGCCAGACGAAGGTGAACGAAAACCCGAAACAGTTGGGCGCCCAATCCAGAGCGCAGGCGATGGATAAGGGCACCTTTAGCAAGTCGCAGACAAAGACTCGCGTGAAGGGTGATGAACTTCAGAGCAGGACACGCAGCATGTCCCATGTGCCAGGCGAAAAGCCGGTAAAGAGCACCACAGACAGTAACGTTGTGCTACCGCAACCGTGAGAAGCCACAAGTCTGGCGTATGGGCGCAGACCGGTAACGTGAGGCGCACCGTGAAAGGCACCTGGCTGCTTCGCGGCCACGGCTTCTCCCACAGCTTCGGCCTTAAGTCTGACGCTGGAACTATCGTAACATCAAGGAATTTTAACGCTGCGGATCTCATCGATGAAGATCCGAGCTAGGAGGAAACCATGCGTAGACTTATTCTGACCGCCGCCTTTGTCTCCGTTTCAGCTTTGTCAGCATTCTCGCAGACCGCGCCTGCAGCCAATAGCGAGGGGAACACACCTGCTGTCGCTACGCCCGACACCAATAACCCGACAGCTCCTGTAGAAGGCGCCAACAGCTTTACAGAAGACCAAGCCAAGGAACGGATCGAAGAAGCCGGCTACACCGGCGTCAAGGATCTTAAAAAGGATGACAAGGGCATCTGGAATGCCGCTGGCATGAAAGACGGCAAGAGCGTTTCAATCGCACTCGACTACCAGGGCAATGTCGTCGCCAAGTAGCGAAGGGAGACTATCGATGAGAACTGTTACTGGACTTTTTGACGATTATGCCGATGCCAGCGCCGCGGTTGGCGAGCTGGAAACCGCGGGCGTGCGGTCCAACGATATCAGCATTGTTTCAAACAACGCGGATCGGCGGCACGGCGACTCCAACGCCGCAGAAGGAGCAGGAACCGGCGCCGGGATCGGCGCGGTCGTTGGTGGCACGGGTGGCCTGCTCACGGGTCTCGGCCTGATGGCAATCCCAGGCGTTGGCCCGGTTGTCGCAGCAGGGTGGCTTGCCGCAACGGCGGCCGGTGCTGCAGTCGGCGCAGTTGCTGGTGGGGCCGCCGGCGGTATTATCGGTGGGCTGACGAGCTCCGGCGTCTCGGAACGCGATGCGCATTTTTATGCAGAAGGCGTCCGTCGCGGTGGCACACTCGTCACTGCCAAGGTGGAGGACGGTCTGGCACCAGAAGCGGAAGCTATCCTTAAACGCTCCAACTGGGTCGATCCTGCAGAACGTCGCGTTTCGTATGAACAGCAAGGCTGGACAAGATTCGACGAAACGCTCGATCCTTATGACGCCCAGCAGGTCGAACAGGAAAGGCTTCGCTACCGCCGCGGCGGTGCCTGAACTCAGCAGAGGGGCGCCTGAAGAGGGGCCCCTTTCCCCGCCCGACAGCTGATCTGATCTCGTATTACTTCGGTAGTGCGACATATTCGAAGACCAACTAGCTATGTAGGCAATATGGGCACATCAGCTACTCTAGCTCAGACCTTGGTCGGTTATCGAACACCGATACCTTTGTTAGGATGCGGATGGTCTACAGGGGAGAAACGGAAGTGCAGCTGGAAAATGCAAAGCGAACTGCCCTTACCTGCCTCACCTATCAGCAAAGACGGTTGCTTTTTGCGGGGCTGAAAAGTGAGGTTAATCGCAGCTTCTGCATGCTCGATCCTCAAGCACAAAGACGCTGGGCTACCGCAGCCCAGAAGCTCACCGAAATCTTAGAATTCTTCGAGCATGCGCCTCAAGACGCCGAGGGCTGCTCAATGGTCAAAGCCGTGGAACTTGCCTGCGAGTTCACCATTCAAGCGATCCCATCGGAACATGAGATCGCGAACGCGACCATACACTGATCCTCAAGGCACTACTCTGTCGAAGCGGGGAGCAACGACATTGTTGGAGCGGGCGAAAAACTTTCGTTGTAAAAACTGGAAAAGAACCACGCCCGAGATCATCAACAAGCGAGCGGGAAGTAGTCTGAGATGGAATATCCGATGATTTCACGCAGATCGCTCATAGCGGGAATGGCGTTTTTGCATACCGCTGCGCGACCAGCCAGCCTCATCGCGCTGGAGACTATTGCAACCGCTAGCCCGGCATTTGCGAGGGGTGGCGGTGGAAACGGCGGTGGAAACGGCGGTGGAAACGGCGGTG
>Ga0058693_1000567_pt1 | contig 14386 bp, 11 predicted proteins | sample AgamicOrMarz_FD_55217 | JGI IMG/M metagenome (GOLD analysis project Ga0058693, IMG submission 55217) | Agave microbial communities from Guanajuato, Mexico - Or.Ma.rz | ecosystem: Host-associated > Plants > Phyllosphere > Phylloplane/Leaf | place: Guanajuato, Mexico | collected 2012-06-04 | reverse complement strand
AAGCGCTACACCTACTACCCGCAGGTGGTGCTGGGCGCGGCGTTTTCCTGGGGCATGCCGATGGCGTTCACCGCCGAAACCGGCCACTTGCCGGCGGCCGCGTGGCTGCTGTACATCGCCAACCTGCTGTGGACGGTGGGCTACGACACGTACTACGCGATGACCGACCGCGACGATGACTTGCGCATTGGCGTTAAGTCCACGGCGATCCTGTTCGGCGATGCCGACCGGGTGATCATATTGACCCTGCAGGGTCTGGCCCTGGGTTGCCTGTTATTGGCCGGTTCGAAATTCCAACTGGGCGGCTGGTTCCACCTCGGGTTGTTGGCCGCTGCCGCGTGCTTCGCCTGGGAGTTCTGGTACACCCGCAGCAAGGACCGCATGCGCTGCTTCAAGGCGTTTTTGCACAACCACTGGGCCGGGTTGGCGATTTTCGTGGGGATTGTGCTGGATTATGCGTTGCGTTGAGGCATGCCGGTCTCGCAACGGTAACCTCGTGGCGAGGGGATTTATCCCCGCTGGGCCGCGAAGCGGCCCCAAAGCAGCGAACTCAATCTGTCTGACGTCCCGAGTTGTCTGTCTTTAGGGTTGCTGCGCAACCCAGCGGGGATAAATCCCCTCGCCACAGTTGTTTCTCGACAGGCTTGCGTCAGTCAGGCTTGGCAACCTTCCAGGCGCCGTCCATTTTGCCGTCGCCGGTCATATCCCCCGCCTTCTTGTCCATGACGAAGGTATAAAGCGGCTTGCCATCGTAGGCCCACTGCTTCTTGCCGTCGGCGCGAGTGATCACCGTCCACTCGCCCATGGACTTATCGCTATCTTCAGCCATCAGCGGTGGCCATTTGGCCGCGCACTCGTCGTTGCACATCGACTTGCTGCCAGAGTCTTTGGCAAACGTATACAACGTCATGCCATGGTGGTCCGTCAGCATGCCGTCTTTTTCCATCGCCGGCTCAGCCGCGAACGCCATGGCCGGCAATACCAGGGCAGCCGTGATTGCCAGTGCCTTGATGGATTGGGTCAGGTAAGTCATGGAAACCTTCTTTTGTGGTTGTCAGGATTCGGACTCAAAGCTTAGTCCAGGATCCGCTTCGCTGCCGGTGGCGAAATAACTGTCACACGACTGCAATAATTCCGTTATCTAATGCGGCGCAAGACAGTTAAATGACAAGAGGATTACCCCATGGTTGGCAGGAGCATTCTGATCGTCGACGACGAGGCGCCCATCCGCGAGATGATCGCCGTAGCGTTGGAGATGGCCGGCTATGACTGCATGGAAGCAGAGAACTCTCAACAGGCCCACGCCATCATTGTCGACCGCAAGCCCGACCTGATCCTGCTGGACTGGATGCTCCCCGGCACGTCCGGCATCGAGCTGGCGCGGCGCCTCAAGCGCGATGAGCTGACCGGTGACATCCCGATCATCATGCTCACCGCCAAGGGCGAAGAGGACAACAAGATCCAGGGCCTGGAAGTCGGCGCCGACGACTACATCACCAAGCCGTTTTCCCCCCGGGAGCTGGTGGCGCGCCTCAAGGCCGTGCTGCGCCGCGCAGGACCGACCGATGGCGAAGCGCCGATCGAAGTTGGCGGCCTGTTGCTGGACCCCATCAGCCACCGCGTGACCATCGATGGCAAACCCGCCGAGATGGGCCCGACCGAATACCGCCTGCTGCAATTTTTCATGACCCACCAGGAACGCGCCTACACCCGCGGGCAGCTGCTGGACCAGGTCTGGGGTGGCAACGTGTATGTCGAGGAGCGCACCGTGGACGTGCACATCCGCCGCCTGCGCAAGGCCCTCGGCGATGCCTACGAGAATCTGGTACAAACCGTGCGCGGCACCGGCTATCGTTTCTCCACCAAGGCCTGATCCGAGCCCTTACCGCCCGACAAGCTGACAAGGACGCGCGTCACGTGAATCAAAACTGGCATGGCACCCTGATTCGCCACATGTTGTTGCTGGTGACCGGCTGTTTGCTGATCGGCCTGATCAGTGGCTATTACGGCTGGAGCCTGGCCGCCGGGCTGGGGCTTTACCTGGCCTGGACCCTCAAGCAGTTGCTGCGCCTGCACGAATGGCTGCGCCTGCATCAACCCGACGAAGCGCCGCCCGACGGCTATGGCCTGTGGGGCGAGGTGTTCGACAGCATCTACCACCTGCAACGCCGCGACCAGCGGGTGCGCGGGCGCCTGCAAGCAGTGATCGATCGGGTCCAGGAGTCCACCGCCGCGCTGAAAGACGCGGTGATCATGCTCGACAGCGACGGCAACCTGGAATGGTGGAACCGCGCCGCCGAAACCCTGCTGGGCCTCAAGACACCCCAGGACAGCGGCCAGCCGGTGACCAACCTGGTACGCCATCCGCGCTTCAAGGAATATTTCGAGCAGGACAACTACGCCGAGCCCCTGGAAATTCCGTCGCCGACCAATGATCGGCTGCGCATCCAGCTGTACATCACCCGCTACGGCAACAACGAGCACTTGATGCTGGTGCGCGACGTCACGCGCATCCACCAACTGGAACAGATGCGCAAGGACTTCATCGCCAATGTCTCCCACGAGTTGCGCACGCCGTTGACGGTGATCTGCGGCTACCTGGAAACCCTGCTCGATAATGTCGAGGAAGTGAATCCGCGCTGGACCCGCGCCTTGCAGCAGATGCACCAGCAAAGCGGGCGCATGCAGACGCTGCTCAACGACTTGCTGCTGCTGGCGAAACTGGAAGCCACCGATTACCCGTCCGACAACCAGCCGGTGCCCATCGACGATCTGCTGCAAACCATCAGCGAAGACGCACAGGAACTGTCCGGGCCCAAGCAACAGACCATCACCCTGGAAGCCGACCCGGCCGTGCAGCTCAAGGGCAGCGAGGCGGAACTGCGCAGCGCGTTTTCCAACCTGGTGTTCAACGCGGTCAAATACACCCCGGAGCAAGGCCGGATCCACGTGCGCTGGTGGGGCGATGAGCAAGGCGCGCACCTGAGCGTGCGCGACTCAGGCATCGGCATCGATGCCAAACACCTGCCGCGCCTGACCGAACGCTTCTACCGGGTCGACTCCAGCCGTAACTCCAACACGGGCGGTACCGGGCTGGGCCTGGCGATCGTCAAGCACGTCCTGCTGCGACATCGCGGGCGCATGGAGATCAGCAGCGTGCCCGGCCACGGCAGCACGTTCACCTGCCATTTCGCCCCGGCCCAGGTGGTTCGCGCGCGTCTCGCCAGCCCCGCCGATTGATACCGGCCAGCACTGCCCCCTAGGCAACCGCCGAGTCAGCCGCTACATTGGCTGACTTGCGCCTGCCTTTTCAGGTGCTCATTTTCTAACCTTACGACTTCACGGAACCCGCAAAACCCCATCATGGACCCTTCCCCTGGCTTGTCCCTCGTTTCGCTCTTCGCCGAATTCGGCATGATTCTTTTCGCTTTTCTCCTGGTTCTGCTCAACGGTTTCTTCGTTGCGGCGGAATTTGCCATGGTCAAGCTGCGCTCGACCCGCGTCGAGGCCATCGCCGAGCAGAACGGCTGGCGCGGACACATCCTGCGCACCGTCCACAGCCAGCTCGACGCTTACTTGTCGGCCTGCCAGCTGGGTATCACCCTCGCCTCCCTGGGCCTGGGCTGGGTCGGCGAACCGGCGTTCGCTCACATCCTCGAACCGCTGCTGGGCGCAGTGGGCGTGCAATCGCCGGAAGTGATCAAGGCGGTTTCGTTCTTTACCGCGTTCTTCATCATTTCCTACCTGCACATCGTGGTCGGTGAGCTGGCGCCCAAATCCTGGGCAATCCGCAAGCCCGAGCTGCTGTCGCTGTGGACTGCCGTGCCGCTGTACCTGTTCTACTGGGCGATGTATCCGGCGATCTACCTGCTCAACGCCAGCGCCAACGCCATCCTGCGCATCGCCGGCCAGGGCGAGCCCGGCCCGCACCATGAGCATCACTACAGCCGCGAAGAGCTCAAGCTGATCCTGCACTCCAGCCGGGGCCAGGACCCGAGCGACCAAGGCATGCGCGTACTGGCCTCGGCCGTGGAAATGGGCGAGCTGGAAGTGGTGGACTGGGCCAACTCCCGGGAAGACCTGGTGACGCTGGAATTCAACGCGCCGCTCAAGGAAATCCTGGCGATGTTCCGTCGCCACAAGTTCAGCCGTTACCCGGTGTACGACAGTGAGCGCCAGGAGTTCGTCGGCCTGTTGCACATCAAGGACCTGCTGCTGGAGCTGGCGGCCCTGGACCACATCCCCGAATCGTTCAACCTCGCCGAACTGACCCGGCCCCTGGAGCGCGTGTCCAGGCACATGCCGCTGTCGCAGTTGCTGGAGCAGTTCCGCAAGGGCGGCTCGCACTTCGCCGTGGTGGAGGAAGCCGACGGCAACATCATCGGCTATCTGACCATGGAAGACGTGCTGGAAGTGCTGGTGGGCGACATCCAGGACGAACACCGCAAGGCCGAGCGCGGCATCCTGGCCTACCAGCCGGGCAAGCTGCTGGTGCGTGGCGACACGCCGCTGTTCAAGGTCGAGCGCCTGCTGGGCATCGACCTGGACCACGTCGAGGCCGAAACCCTGGCCGGGCTGGTCTACGAAACCCTCAAGCGCGTACCGGAAGAGGAAGAAGTGCTGGAAGTCGAAGGCCTGCGGATCATCATCAAGAAGATGAAAGGGCCGAAGATCATCCTGGCTAAGGTGTTGATGATCGATTGAGTCGTTGACGGAAGATCGGCGTCGCTCCCATCGCGAGCAGGCTCGCTCCCACAGGGGATCGCGTTTCAGGCAGGAGGATGCCCCATAGTGGATCTGCTGTGAACACAAACTCTCAGCAAACAGAGATCAATGTGGGAGCGAGCCTGCTCGCGATGACGTCAGCCCAGACATCCCATCACTGCTTGCCCACCGCAAAGTTAGGCAACTCCCCCACCGGCTGATTGAACTGGTACGGAATCGACACCAGCCCCAACCCGGTGTTGCGCTGCACCACGAAGTGCAGGTGCGGGCCGGAGCTGTTGCCGGTGTTGCCCGACAGCGCCAACGGGGTACCCACCGTAACCCGCTGCCCTTCGCGCACGCTCACCGAGCCTTTCTGCAAATGCAGGTAGACGCCCATGGTGCCGTCGTCGTGCAGTACCCGCACGAAGTTGCCCGAGGGATCGTCACCACGACCGGTCTGGTGGTTCTCGGTCTTGATCACCACGCCGCCCCGCGCCGCGATGATCGGCGTGCCCTCGGGCATGGCGATGTCCATGGCGTAGCGGTTTTTCGGGCCGTAGTGGCTGTACTGGCCGTTGGCGCCCTGGCTCAGCCGGAACGGCCCGCCGCGCCAGGGCAAGGGGTAGCGATAGACCTGCGCCGCACCGGCAGGGTCGCCCAGGGAATATTCGAACCTTGGGGTATAAACCAGCGGCCTGCCGGGCTGCGTGGCCGTGAGCAGCGCCAGGCGCAGGTTGCTGCGCGCCGGCAATACCCGACGAATCGGCCGGCTCGGCGCCCCGCTCACGTTGCGCAGGCCGGCGAAACTCAACTCGATCTCCACTGGCGCATACAGATCGTTGCGCACGAACACCGCGTCGGCGCCTTTGTGCTTCTTGATGTCGAGAAACACCTGGCGCTCCAGATTCTCGACCATGCGATCTCGAAAGACGAAGACCTGAGCGCCCCTGCTGGGACGGTCACTATAGGAAACGACGCCGTGGGCGTCGGTGGATTTGTAGATGGTCATGGCCATGGCCGAGGTGGAGGCCAGGACAAGACCGCAGGCGAACAACAAGGGCGCGAGCATGGGCAAAGGTTCTGTCGAAAAGTGAAGGCCTGCACAGCAGCCTAGCAGCTGCGATGGACCAGCGTAGTCGACGGATGTTTCAAATCGGTTGGCAACGAGTGCCATGCCGAAGCTGATGGCCTCATCGCGAGCAGGCTCGCTCCCACAGGGGGCCTGCTGTGAACACAAATCGGATGTCCACTGAAGATCAACTGTGGGAGCGAGCCTGCTCGCGATGGCGGACCAACAGGCACCGCTGAATCAGGCGCCGGGTACGAAGTGCTTCTGCGCCGTGCCACGGGCAATCAGGCGGGAGATGTAGTCGAGCTTCTGCGGGTCTTTGTCGACGAAGCGGAAGGTCAGTTGCAGCCATTCGCTGTCGGGCGTCTGCTCATGGGCGACGATGGCGTGCAGGTAACCGTTCAGACGAGCGGTTTCGGCGTTGTCGCCCTGTTCCATATCCAGCACGGCGCTTTCCAGCACTTGCGGCAAGGCGTCGGAGCGTTTGACCACCAGCAGCGCTTCCTTGAGGCTCAGGGCCTTGATCACGCAGGCCTGGGTTCCGCTGGACAGGCGCAACTGGCCCTGACCACGATTGCCCGCCGGCGCGGCGGCAGCCGGGGCCTTGACGGGTGGGCTGTTGAGCAAGCCACGGGCCGGCGCAGCAGCAGCGGCAGGCGCCGCGGCGGCCACGGCAGCGGGCTTGGCGAATGGATTCGCCGCCGGCGCGGCTGCCGCAACAGCAGCAGGTGCCTTGCCGCCGGTCAGCGCACTGAGGGAATCATTGCCAAATGCCGAATTCATCTTGGTCGGGGCGCTGTTCATCAGGGTGTCGAGCTTGCCGACCTTGTGCAGGGCCTGCTTGACCTTGGTCAGCAACTGCTCGTTGGTGAATGGCTTGCTGACGTAACCGGAAACGCCGGCCTGGATCGCCTGGACCACGTTTTCCTTGTCGCCGCGGCTGGTGACCATCACGAACGGCATGCCCTTGAGGTTGTCCTGCTGACGGCACCAGGTCAGCAGCTCCAGGCCGGACATTTCCGGCATTTCCCAGTCGCACAGCACCAGGTCGAACGCTTCGCGAGCCAACAGTGCCTGGGCTTTCTTGCCGTTCACCGCGTCTTCGATGCGCACGCCCGGGAAGTAGTTGCGCAGGCACTTCTTCACCAGGTCACGAATGAACGACGCATCGTCCACGACCAATACACTGACCTTACTCATCCAGATACACCTCTAAAAAATCCCGGCAAGCATACCGCTTTTACTGATGGCACATTGCCAAAAACCGTCAGTCACGCCGGGACTTTTCGTTCGCGGGGTGCTGCTATTGGTTAAAAAAAACCCAAAAAAAAAGCCCGACCAGAAGGCCGGGCGCTTTTCTTGGCAATCTTACTTATCGTCAGTTTCGCCCGGAACATTAGGGGTTTCGGACGGGGTGCCCTCAACTTCTTCCTTCATCCGTTTGAGGCCCATGTGGCGTACGTCGGTGCCGCGCACCAGGTAGATCACAAGTTCGGAGATGTTGCGGGCATGATCGCCGATACGCTCCAGGGAACGCAGCACCCAGATAATGCTCAGCACTCGGGAAATCGACCGCGGGTCTTCCATCATGTAGGTCGCCAGCTCACGCAGGGCAGTCTTGTACTCGCGGTCGATGATCTTGTCGTACTGGGCCACGGACAGCGCCAGGTCGGCATCGAAGCGGGCAAAGGCGTCCAACGCATCGCGGACCATGTTGCGCACCTGGTCGCCAATGTGGCGAACCTCGACGTAACCGCGCGGCGCTTCGCCTTCTTCGCACAACTGGATGGCGCGACGGGCAATCTTGGTGGCTTCGTCGCCGATCCGCTCAAGGTCGATCACCGACTTGGAGATGCTGATGATCAGGCGCAGGTCGGAAGCCGCCGGTTGACGACGGGCCAGGATGCGCAGGCATTCTTCGTCGATGTTGCGTTCCATCTGGTTGATCTGGTCGTCGATCTCGCGCACCTGCTGGGCCAGGCCGGAGTCGGCCTCGATCAGCGCGGTCACCGCGTCGTTGACCTGCTTTTCCACCAGCCCGCCCATGGCCAGCAGATGGCTGCGCACCTCCTCCAGCTCGGCGTTGAACTGGGCGGAAATGTGGTGTGTGAGACCTTCCTTCGAAATCATGGTTTTGCTCCGCAAAAGCTGTGAGCTGCAAGCTTCAAGCTGCAAGCTGATGTATGTCGTTACGCTGAACTGCCTTTACTTGCCGCTTGACGCTTGCGGCTCGCAGCTGCCGCTAGCCATAGCGGCCCGTGATGTAGTCTTCGGTCTGCTTCTTGGCCGGGTTGGTGAACAGGGTATCGGTGTCGCCGAATTCCACCAGTTTGCCCATGTACATGAACGCGGTGTAGTCGGACACCCGCGCTGCCTGCTGCATGTTGTGGGTCACGATGACGATGGTGAACTTGGACTTGAGCTCGTAGATCAGCTCTTCGACTTTCAGCGTCGAGATCGGGTCCAGGGCCGAGCAGGGCTCGTCGAGCAGCAGCACTTCCGGCTCCACGGCAATGGTGCGCGCGATCACCAGACGTTGCTGCTGACCGCCGGACAGGCCCAGGGCCGAATCATGCAGGCGATCCTTGACCTCGTCCCACAGTGCGGCGCCCTTGAGGGCCCACTCCACGGCTTCATCGAGAATGCGCTTTTTGTTGATGCCCTGGATGCGCAGCCCGTAGACCACGTTCTCGTAGATGGTCTTGGGGAAAGGGTTGGGCTTCTGGAACACCATGCCCACGCGACGGCGCAGCTCGGCCACGTCCTCGCCCTTGCGGTAGATGTTGTTGCCGTAGAGGTTGATCTCACCTTCGACGCGGCAACCGTCCACCAGGTCGTTCATGCGGTTGAAGGTGCGCAGCAAGGTCGACTTGCCGCAGCCCGACGGGCCGATGAACGCCGTCACGCGTTGTTTCGGAATGTTCAGGCTGACGTCGTACAGCGCTTGCTTCTGACCGTAGAACAGATTCAGGCCGGGTACTTCGATGGCAACGGTTTCTTCGGCCAGGTTCAGGCTCTGCTTGTCGCGGCCCAGGGCCGACATNTTGATGCCGTGTGTATGTGCTTCGTGTTGCATGGGAGGCTCCCTGTGCTAACAAATTCGGTTCGGTTGTGTGGGAGCGAGCCTGTTCGCGGTCCAGGCGACTCGGTTTGGCTTTGCACCGAGGTGATGCCATCGCGAGCAGGCTCGCTCCCACAGAAAATCAGTGTGTAATCAGCTATCCAGTGCTTTGTATTTTTCCCGCAGGTGGTTACGGATCCACACCGCCGACAGGTTCAATATGGCGATTACCAGCACCAGCAGCAGCGCCGTGGCGTAGACCAGTGGCCGCGCCGCCTCGACGTTCGGGCTCTGGAAGCCGACGTCATAGATATGAAAGCCCAAGTGCATGATCTTCTGGTCCAGGTGCACGTAGGGATAGTTGCCATCCAGCGGCAGCGACGGCGCCAGTTTCACCACGCCCACCAGCATCAGCGGCGCCACTTCACCGGCGGCGCGGGCGACGGCGAGGATCATGCCGGTCATCATCGCCGGGCTTGCCATCGGCAGGACGATTTTCCACAGAGTCTCGGCCTTGGTCGCACCCAGGGCCAGGGACCCTTCGCGCACGGTCCGCGGGATCCGCGCCAGGCCTTCCTCAGTCGCCACGATCACCACCGGCACCGCCAGCAATGCCAGGGTCAAGGACGCCCAGAGCAGGCCCGGCGTACCGAAGGTCGGCGCCGGCAACGCTTCGGGGAAGAACAGCCGGTCGACCGAACCACCCAGCACATAGACGAAGAAGCCCAGGCCGAACACGCCGTAGACGATGGCCGGAACGCCTGCCAGGTTGTTCACCGCGATGCGGATCAGGCGGGTCATCGGGCCCTGACGGGCGTATTCACGCAGATAAACCGCCGCCAGCACGCCGAACGGGGTGACGATCATCGCCATGATCAGGGTCATCATCACCGTGCCGAAAATCGCCGGGAAGATCCCGCCTTCGGTGTTGGCTTCACGCGGGTCGTCGCTGAGGAACTCCCAGACCTTGCTGAAATAGAAACCCAGCTTGGTAAACGTGCCCATGGCGTTCGGCTGGAAGGCATGCACTACCTTGCCGATCTCGATCTCCACTTCCTTGCCGTTGGCATCGCGGGCAGTCAGGCTGTCGCGGTTGAACTGGGCGTGCAGGTCGCTCAGGCGCGCTTCGATTTCCTTGTATCGGGCTTCGAGCTCGGCGCGTTCGCTGGCGAGGTCGGCCTGGGCGGCGGCGTCGAGCTTGCCGTCCAGCTCCAGTTTTCGACCGTGCAGACGGACGCGCTCCAGGCCGGCGTTGATCGCGCCGATGTCGGTTTTTTCCAGGGTCTTGAGCTCGGCGGCGAGCTGATTGACCCGCGCGATGCGCGCCTGCAACTGCGGCCAGGCGGCCTCGCCTTCGGCAACGACCTTGCCCTGTTCCTTGACGTTGACCAGATAACCATAGAAGTTACCCCACTCACGGCGTTCAAGCGCCATCAACTCCGGCGGTGTGGTCTGGTTGGTCAACCAGTCGCCGACGATCCAGGTGAAGTCGGTGCCGTTCAGGTCCCGGTTGCCAACCTTGATCAGCTCACGGGTCATGAACTCCGGGCCCTCGTCAGGCACCGGCAGGCCCGCGCTTTTCAGGCGCTCGCGGGGCACTTCTTCCTTCTGCACCACTTCGCCCACCACCAAGTGCGCGGGCATGCCCGGCACGTTGTAGTTGGCGTGGATCAGGTCCGCCGGCCAGAAGTGGCCCAGGCCGCGCACGGCGATCACCGCCAGCAGGCCAATGGTCATGATCACCGCGATGGACACCGCGCCACCGCTGATCCAGACGCCGGGGGCGCCGCTCTTGAACCATCCTTTCAGGGAGTTCTGTTTCACAGACTTCTACCTTTCTTAAAGCGACGAATATTTCTTGCGCAGACGCTGACGGATCAGCTCGGCGAGGGTGTTCATGACGAAGGTGAACAACAGCAGCACCAGCGCCGAGAGGAACAGCACGCGGTAGTGGCTGCCGCCGACTTCCGACTCGGGCATTTCCACTGCGACGTTGGCCGCCAGGGTGCGCAGGCCTTCGAACAGGTTCATTTCCATGACCGGGGTGTTGCCGGTGGCCATCAGCACGATCATGGTTTCGCCCACCGCCCGGCCCATGCCGATCATCAGCGCCGAGAAAATGCCCGGGCTGGCGGTAAGGATCACCACACGAGTCATGGTCTGCCACGGCGTGGCGCCGAGGGCCAAAGAGCCCAGGGTCAGGCCGCGAGGCACGCTGAACACGGCGTCTTCGGCGATGGAGTAGATGTTCGGGATCACCGCGAAGCCCATCGCCAGGCCCACCACCAGGGCGTTGCGCTGGTCGTAGGTGATGCCCAGGTCGTGGGAAATCCACATGCGCATGTCGCCGCCGAAGAACCAGGCTTCCATGTACGGGCTCATGTACAGCGAGAGCCAGCCGACGAACAGGATCACCGGGATCAGCAGTGCACTTTCCCAGCCATCCGGCACCTTCAGGCGCACGGATTCAGGCAGGCGGCTGAACACGAAACCGGCGACCAGGATGCCGATCGGCAGCAGCATCAGCAGGCTGAAGATGCCCGGCAGGTGCCCTTCGACGTACGGCGCCAGGAACAGGCCGGCGAAGAAACCGAGGATCACCGTCGGCATCGCTTCCATCAGCTCGATCACCGGCTTGACCTTGCGGCGCATGCCCGGGGCCATGAAGTAGGCGGTGTAGATCGCGGCGGCCACCGCCAGCGGAGCGGCCAGCAGCATCGCGTAGAACGCCGCTTTCAGGGTGCCGAAGGTCAGCGGCGAAAGGCTCAGCTTGGGTTCGAAATCGGTGTTGGCGGCGGTCGATTGCCAGACGTACTTGGGCTCGTCGTAGTTTTCGTACCAGACCTTGCTCCACAGCGCGCTCCAGGAGACTTCCGGATGCGGGTTGTCCAGCAGCAGCGGTTGCAACTTGCCGCCCTGCTCGACGATCAGCCGGTTGGCCCGTGGCGACATGCCGAACACGCCCTGGCCGTCGACCACCTGGTCCACCAGCAAGGTGCGGTGGGCGGTGCTGTGGAACACGCCGAGCTTGCCAGCCGCGTCGAGGGCGACGAAGCCTTTGCGGCGTTCTTCGGCGGTGATTTCAACGATCGGCGTAGTGCCCATCTGGAAGCTGCGGATCTGCTTCAGGCGCTGCTCACCGTCGGGATCGCGGGCCATGAACCATTGGGACAGGCCACCCTTGGAGTCGCCGACGATCAGCGAGATGCCGCCCACCAGCTGGGTCGCGGCGGTGATTTGGGCGTCGGCGTTTTCCAGCAACTTGTAGCGACCGTTGAGGCTCTTGTCGCGCAGGCTGAATACGTCGGCCTGGGCGCGCCCGTTGACCACATACAGCCATTGCTGGCGCGGGTCGACGAAGATGTTCTTCACCGGCTCCGTCATCTGCGGCAGCTCAATGCGCGTCTGCTCGCTGGTGACCTCGCCAGTCATCATGTTTTCTTCGCTGGTCAGCGACAGGACATACAACTGGGCGCCGCTGGAACCAGCCAGCAGCAGGGTCGAATCGGTGGCGTTGAGGCTGACATGCTCCAGCGGCGCGCCTTGCTCGTTCAGCGTGATCGGCGACTCGCCATACGGGTATTCAACGGCCGGCGAAATGGTCTTCTTGCCGTCCGGGTAGCTGACCTTATAGGTGTGGCGGAACACCAGGGCCTGGCCATTGGACAGACCGATTGCCACCAGCGGGCTGCCGGGCTGGTCTTCACCGATGGACACCACGTTGGTGCCAGCCGGAATCGGCAGGTCGACACGGCGCAGTTCGGCACCGCTGTCCAGGCCATAGAACAACGCCTGGCCTTTGTCGGAGACCCGCATGGCGACCTGGTTCTGCTCTTCGATGGAGATCATCAGGGGCTTGCCGGCGTCCTGCATCCAGGCCGGGGTGATCGAGTCCTTGCGGGTCAACTCCGCACCTTGAAACAGCGGAAGCACCACATAGGCAAGGAAGAAGAAAATCAGGGTAATGGCCGCCAGGACGGCAAGACCGCCAATCAGCACGTACCAACGGGTCAGGCGATCCTTGAGCGCACGGATACGGCGCTTGCGTTGCAGCTCAGGCGTATTGAAGTCAATGCGCTTGGGAGGGGAAGTCGTAGTCATTGGGGAATTGGCCAGATCATTCATGCGCACACCCTAGCGATCCTGTATGACAGAAAGATGACAATGCAGTGACGCAACAAATCCGCCGCCCGTGGAAACCGGCAGCGGACAGGAAATTGATCTGTGGGGACAACCTCACCCCCACAGAAAGCCCGGGCATTGGCCCGGGCTCAAGTGTTACTTCTTGGCGACGTTGGCGCCTTCGGACAGGCCCAGGTCAGCCAGGGCCTTGGCGGCTACCTTGGCTGGAACCGGGATGTAGCCGTCCTTGACCACGACTTCCTGGCCTTGCTTGGACAGGATCAGCTTCACGAACTCGGCTTCCAGCGGGGCCAGAGGCTTGTTCGGCGCCTTGTTGACGTACACGTAGAGGAAACGCGACAGCGGGTATTTGCCGTTCAGTGCGTTTTCTTCGGTGTCTTCGATGAACTCGGAGCTGCCTTTCTTGGCCAGGGCCACGGTTTTCACGCTGGCGGTCTTGTAGCCGATGCCCGAGTAACCCACGCCGTTCAGCGAGGAGCTGATGGACTGCACGACCGAGGCCGAGCCGGGTTGTTCGTTGACGTTAGGCTTGTAGTCGCCTTTGCACAGGGCTTCTTCCTTGAAGTAGCCGTAGGTGCCGGATACCGAGTTACGACCGAACAGTTGTACTGGCTTGTTGGCCAGGTCACCGGTCACGCCCAGGTCGCCCCAGGTTTTCACATCGGCTTTAGCGCCACACAGACGCGTGGACGAGAAGATCGCGTCGACCTGTTCCATGGTCAGGTGCTGGATCGGGTTGTCCTTGTGTACGAATACGGCCAGGGCATCCACGGCCACCGGGATAGCGGTTGGCTTGTAGCCGTACTTCTGCTCGAAGGCCTGCAGTTCGTTGTCCTTCATCTTGCGGCTCATCGGGCCCAGGTTGGCGGTGCCTTCGGTGAGTGCGGGCGGCGCGGTGGAGGAACCGGCGGCTTGAATCTGGATGTTTACGTTCGGGTATTCTTTCTTGTAGTTCTCGGCCCACAAGGTCATCAGGTTGGCCAGGGTATCGGAGCCGACGCTGGACAGGTTGCCCGACACACCAGTGGTCTTGGTGTAGCTCGGGATCGCAGGGTCAACAGCGGCAACCGCGTGGGCAGTCGCGACGCCAGCAGCGACAAACGTCATTGCCGCCATCAAACGCTTCAGTTTCATGCCTTACTCCTAGCAGATAGGGTGTGTTAAGTCGGCCAAGTATCGGTAAGCCGTGTGAACACTCTATGGCTGAAATATGACAATTGGATGAAAGGCCAGTATTGAATTTTGCAAGATGATTCGTGGTGCCCCCAATCGCGAGCAGGCTCGCTCCCACAGGGTTTTGCGGTGTACGCAGAATCCTGTGGGAGCGAGCCTGCTCGCGATGAGGCCGGTTAAGCCGATGAAAGACTAGGTGCCTAGCGCCCCTTCCTCCAGAGATAAGCCCCCAC
>Ga0058693_1000561_pt1 | contig 14480 bp, 13 predicted proteins | sample AgamicOrMarz_FD_55217 | JGI IMG/M metagenome (GOLD analysis project Ga0058693, IMG submission 55217) | Agave microbial communities from Guanajuato, Mexico - Or.Ma.rz | ecosystem: Host-associated > Plants > Phyllosphere > Phylloplane/Leaf | place: Guanajuato, Mexico | collected 2012-06-04 | reverse complement strand
GCCGATGCTGGCCGGTTGCATCGCGTGGATGGAGTGCAGGGTGATTCCCGACGACAGCCAGCGTCACGATCTGATTATCGGCGAAGTGGTGGCGGCGTACGCGGACAGCCGCGTGTACTCGAACAACCGCTGGCATTTCGGCGACGACCCCGAGCTTCGCACCTGCCATTACGTCGCGGGCGGGACGTTTTTTGCCACGGGCGAAGCGTTCGANGTGTCGCCTGCGGCAAATGCCTTGAGCGCNTCGCCGGCGAGCCGGTAGCGNACCCATTCGCTTTGCGCGCTCGCGCCGATGGATTCATAGAAACCGATGGCGGGCGCATTCCAGTCGAGCACGCTCCATTCGAAGCGGCCGCAGCCGGTCTCGCATGCGATGGCCGCGAGGTGGCGCAGCATCAGTTTGCCCGCGCCGCTGCCGCGGGCTTTCGGCGACACGTACAGGTCTTCGAGATACAGGCCTTTCTTGCCGAGCCACGTCGAGTAAGAAAAGAAGTAGACGCAAAAGCCGATGGGCTCGCCGTTCATTTCGCAGATGAGCGCGGTTGCTGTCGATGCGTCGGAGAACAGGCTTGCTTCGATGTCTGCGACGGTGGCGACGACTTCATGCTTGGCCTTTTCGTACACCGCGAGTTCGGTGATGAAGTGAAGGATGAGCGGGGCGTCGGAGGTGGTGGCGGGGCGGAGGTGGGTGGTCAAGGGGGTGGATTGTTGCGTTTGGGTGTTGGGCCTTAAAGTTTAGCCAGGATGTGCGGGCACAGTCGGGCGCGACGAAGGTGCAATCTGCACCTTCGTCGAAGGCTGGCATCTATTTTTTGACTGGTGACGGCTTTTCGACTATCTGCAATGTGGCCCAATTCGGGCCTTGCAGTTGCCCATCCGCCCAACGGATTAACTCGAGTTGCAATAGCCGATTCGCTGGGTCCGCAAACAGCAACACGCTGACCGGTTCACCATCCGCATCCGCCAGCCTTCCCTCGAATGGGAAAGTGTGTTGGCCAATACGATGAGATCGCTCGTAGCCGTCAATGTGGAACAGGATCAGGGATCCGTCCTCTAGTTCCGGCTCCGCGTGAGCGCTAGCCAGGTCGGAGAGAAGCTTGTCGCTTTCCTCAGGCGCAAGCCGAGATGCAATAAGCCGAATAAACGTCCTTTCGTTTTCCGTCAGTTCACGACGCATCACTTCACCACGAAAATTGTTCCAACACTGATCCGTCCGTTCGGCAGCAAATACGCCCTGAATTCTACAGGCAGTCCATCAACTGTGATCCGCTTGACTGCATCTACGCCAGGAAGCATATCTGATCTCATTGCATTAATCTCATCAGCCACCTGTGCTTCAGCGTGGTCAAGGTTAAGACCGTCCTTCACCGCGCGATTTATATAGTGGTCCCTCTTGAATACTATGGCCGCCGCTTCTGCAGCGCCGGCCGGTTTGCACTGTTTCGCCTCAATCGCTTGCTGGATGGCGTTCTTGTTCGCCCACATTGGGTCACGAGCGACCTGGAAAATTATCCACGCAAAGCGAGCACCGGCATACACGGCGCATTCAGGACATATCGGCTGCAGTGCAGCCTCCTGCTCAAACCCCAAACCCTTGATGCTACCGAGAAGGATTGGCAACGGCGCGGCTGGGAACACGCCGGATTCCACGTTTTCAAGCCACTTATCAATCTCATCATCATTGATAGACAGGTCTGGCCCAAGGTTTGTCGACACTGTGCCCGTACGCGCTGTAAGTGTGCCGTCTGCCGCATAGGTGTAGTTGATTTTAAGGGCGCGCTTGGCGTTACCGTTGCTTGGGTTCGCGTCCTCATAGTAGTTAAAACCGATCAGCCGTCCGCGCGTATCGTAATAGGGATTAGCGACGAACCCAGGACTACTGAACTGAATGATTCGATGTGCTGCATCTCTAAGCGTGATCGCAAGTACGTTGCCTGAAATCCTGTCGTTGATCGAGCGGAGATTTCCGGTGACATCTTGTGTTATTCCCCATTCCCCTGTTCGCTGATCGTCGTCGTACCTTTGAGCGAAGATCAAGTGGTTCGATGCGTCGTACACCATGCCGTACGCCCGGGTAGGCCCGTCGGCCAAGATTGCCGAAAATCCGTCGGCCCCTGTCGCATCAGTGGTGCGCCTTTCGCTGAGGCCCGTGAGATTCCCGTTCGCGTCATACACGTATGTGCGCAGCCATCCTGGCGTTGCGACCATATAGGGACGCAGACTGACGGAGTCAGCATAACTGACCGACGTAATCGATGTTCCGCCAGAAATGCTGGTTGAAACAGACTGGATGGGACGATTGTTAGCGTCGTACTTGTACTGGACGTTCTTGCCATATGGCGCGACGTCGTTGGTCAGTTTCCCGCCTGTGTCCCAACTCATGCTGTACCCGGCATCGTTCCCTGTCGCACGTAGCATTCCACCGATCGTGGCAAAGTTGAAAGTCGTCGCGCGTTGACTGGTAGTTATTGTCGATGCATTGGGCCCGTACGAGAACGCCACGTTCTGCTGCGCGTTCGGGTGCGTTGCAGCCGTGGCACGCCCCGCCGAGTCGTAAGTCCATGTTGCTACGCGTGTGCCCGTTTCATCGGTCACGCCGGTGAGAGCGCTCGCAAACCGCGCGTCCTCGTAAGCGTAACGACGGGTGGTCCCATCCGGCCAGCTCACAGATAGAAGGTTGTTATACCCATCGTAGCCATACTGCGTAACGTTCCCGCTTGAATCCGTGAATTGAGTAATACGCCACTTTGCATCGTAGGTTAAGCGGATGGTAAGGTCGTAATACGGATTTGAGCCAGGTGCATGGTCAGTAATCGCGATTAGCAAACCGGCAGCCGGTGCGATAGATCCGGCGGTATGGGCATCGCTATAGGTAAGCGTCGATGTCCTACCATCATGTTCCGTTACAGACAGCAAGACTCCTTGTGCCGAATACAGCTCTCGGGCACCGTTAGTCAAGTCATCAAGGGTCCACGATGATGAACCTTGGGTCAGTAATAGCGGCGTTCCGTCTGCAGAACGCCATCCGCTAGAGACTTTGTTGAAGGTCAGCGGATTGGCATCACCGCGGTAAGCAGTGACTTTCGGAGCGGCACTGTTAACGTTGGCCAGGTTCAACTGGCGCTGCCAGTTGTGAACCCAAAGCGAGCCAAAGCCGGAGTCCATCCGCATAACCGGACGAGCCCGGTACGTCCTGCTGAACACAAAAGGTCGGTCGTCACCGCTGTGAAAGTCGACTTCCTTGACAGTTGTTGAGCCCGAGCTCGGATACACCGGATCGGCTACAGGGCAACTATTATCTGCGCTTGTGTCGTCGGGTGGTGTGCCGCACCATCTGGTGATTCGCGACGGCTCGTTCACACAATAGTGATTCGAGAGATTGATTGGAGTATTGCCCCACGCATTGGCAAAACATGTCGAAGTTCCCTGTATCGCTCCCGATCTGACATAAAGAGGTGCACAGACTCCGTCGCCACTGTCGGCGTTTGCTCCAGGTGCAACCACCAGCGTTAGGAATGCGGCCAATAGGCGAGCCGTCCTGCCGGTGACACCTGCGATAATCCCACGGTTTTTCATCGTTTTCCTTAGTTATGGGTTGTGCGAAGCACAAGCACGCTATAAGGAATCCGAAGGATGGGAAATACGATAAGTCCGAAATCCGCTTTGGACCGTTCAGGAAGTCGTTCGGCCTACGAAAAGTGTAGGAAATATTAGGCGTGTATGTCATCCAAGCACCACAAGTAAGGCGGATATTGCGTAGCGATGCATCGGACAGTCATGGGACACAAACAGTCAATCGACATTGGGTTAGGGATCGTCGACAATCCACATATGGAGCGATTGGCTCCTCATAAATTTGCGAAACGGACATGTCTAAACTCGGCGGTAACATGCGGTTATAGCAGCGGCTTCTAATTAGAGGATGCCGTGCGCCTCGCTGTTTTTCCAGCCCTATTACGCGGCGCTTTGCGGCAGGGCTAGAAAGAGTCGGTGGTATCCGGTTCCAACGGCTGCTTAACTTCTACTTGAGAGAGCGATTACAAATGGAAGGACTACGACATGGCTAGATGCACAGCACCGGTACAGGGACATCGCACAGCGAGCGCGGCAGCGGCCTGCCCTGCATGTGGCAGCCGCTATAGCGGCTACCGGTCACATTCATATTCGCCCTCGTCCTACTCTTCATCCTATTCCTCCTCGGCGACCAGCGGGGGCGGCGGGAGCAGCGTCGGCGGGGCCGGCAATAGCCCAAGGCCGCGCTGGTCGCGAGCAGGTTCGTCCGTGGTGTACACGCCTGCCGAAGTGCGGACGCTCACGCCGGTCCGCGAAAACGTCGAGAAGCGAACGTCTGTGGCCGATCTTCGGGACGTCTTTCTTTGCCACGCGTGGGACGATCGGAAAGGGGCCGCCGCGGAGCTGCATGATCTGCTCGAGTCGCTCGGTGTCTCCGTTTGGTTCAGCGAGAAGGATGTGCTGTTAGGCGCGACGTTGCTGCGCGAGATCGATAAGGGACTGGCGAAGTCGCGAGTAGGGATCGTTCTCGTGACCCCTGCACTATTGCGCCGCCTCGCGGGGGAGGGGATCGCCGACAAAGAGCTCTCGGCACTCCTGGCGCGTGACCTGCTCGTTCCCATCGTGCACCAAACGACGTATGACGCTCTCCGCGAAGTCAGCCCCCTGCTTGGCTCGAGAAGCGGCCTGAACACTGCAGAAGATACGATGGCAAATGTCGCGGCCAAGCTCGCCGAGCTGGTTGCGCTCTAGTTTTATTGTCCACACGCGTCGCCATTAAGATGGGCTGCTTCGGCGCCCTCACGTTTGTGAATCAGGTGACAACCGAGCGAGCGCTTTGCCGGCGGCAAGCATGGTCAGTGAGCAGGCGGCCTTGCGCTCTAATAATGCCTTTCGGACGGACCAGAAGATGCTGTCATGCCTTCAGCTTGCACAAAACTCACGTCAGCATGTTTTGGCCGCTGAAGAGCGGCATTGAATGTCTGCTTTCAGAAAACCGACAGAATGTTTACGGGCGACCGCTGCCGATCGCGTCAGGCAGTATCGGCCCGCGTTCCGCCGCCCGCTTTGCAAGCTAAGCGTTCAGGCTGAACGACTGCTTGACTCCGAGAACCGCCCCGTCCTGAATGCGAAGATGTCGGCCTTTGCGGACGTTCATCGGTTTCCACGCCGAGACGGCCGTTCAACGAATGGACTGGCCTCTTCTTCAATCGGCGTCGCGGCGAGCTTGCCATTGCGTGTGCTCGCGAGAGAAAGCGTTTTCTGCATCGCCCACATAAACCGAGAACTTATCCTCGGTCGGAGGTGTCGGCAGTGCAATGCGCAGCAATCCAATCTCGTGCGCCGTCAAGGTGTACGAAGCGGCGAGTTCCTGAAAACGCTTCGTCTGGATCCATGCCATGACCGATGCAGCAGCGGCTACGAGGATATCGGTAGGCCAGTAATCCGTTGCCGGAGTCGCGACTTTGCCCGCAGCGAAACCTAGTGCTCCAAGGTTGAGCGCGATCAACGCGACGAACCAGAGAGAAGCGGAGCGCTGGTTCGACCGCGCTTTTCTGTTGTACCAGTCGTGCTGATCCTGGACACGCCCTTTTTCATACAGGGCGACGCGGTCGGCGAGACGCATGCGGCGTACGTCAACCATCTTTGGAGTGATTTGCGGACCAGATGACAGTGTCACGGCAGATGCTGAGACGCTTCTATTTGAGTCAAATATTGCCGTCAGCGACTGCCTAAAATGGTGTCGGTCAGTGTCGTCGTCACGGTTGAATGGCTCAGCGCGTCTGACCTGGGCCTCGACTAATGGCCGGTACGCGGTAATTGAACCGCCGCTAAGGTCCTGGTGAATTGTCCGTCCTTGACTGATTACACCGTGTTGTGAAGCGGCCTCGCGCCTACCCTTGCCGACGACAGTTACCAGCAACGTCTGTGTACGGTCCTTGCGCGGTGCGTTTTGTCGTAGGGTCGTTGAAGAGGACACCCAACGGTGCGGCTTATGACGACTCGGCCTTTCCCACGAGTGCGCCGCCTTCCTACCCGTCCTATCCCCTTCGGCTAAATCAACCAACATCAGCCGCGGGACTTGCATCGACCTCAATCGCGTCCCTTATAATCATCCAGTCGTCGGGAGACACCCGCGACCAGGTTTGGAAGCCTGCTAGCTAAGCCCGCACGCCCGCTAATCCCGGGTCGTGCGTCTACCTCTGCACGTCTATATTCAATGGGCGGGCGGTGGTGGGGGAGCCGCAAGGCTCGCCGGTTTGGTTTAGCGCCGGTCTTCCAATCCCGCCACATGCCCGCTCACCCCTTCCCAAAGAACCGAGTGCCCGGGCGACCCACCGAAACACAGGGAGATCGCACCATGACCAAAAAGTCACTCAAGCCTCAACCCACGACGCCCACCCGTCCCCCCGTCGACGCCCTCCAATACGAAAAGCTCGCCCTCTCAGCCTTCGACCTCTGCGACCGGAGCCTGACGCAATTGGACACACTGATCACACTCGCGTCGTCGATACATAGGAATCCTGCGCTCACGCGCGACGACCGTCAGCGTCGGCAGAAGCTCATCGAATTGCTGGTGGACACGGCAGAGCAATATCAGCAGGAACTCGAATGCGACCGCGAGCTCTTCCAGGTCATCGCGTTGGATGCAAAGGGCGTCCCGCACAGCCGCATCACCGCGCGCCATGCGGCGAATCTGCTGGCGGCGGCATCGCAGAAAGGCGGCGCGTCGCAGGAGGCTACGGCAAACGGAAAACGCGGCAAAACGTCGTCCGCGAAAAACGCCGTTGCATTGGGAGTGGACTCGACGCCGCAGCCGCCCGCCGCGCCTCACTGAGTCACAAAGACAAAGGCAAAGGCAAAGGCAAAGGCAAAGGAAGCCAAAGACCACGGCGGGCCGCATAAAAATGCCCGCCAAACGCGCCATCCACAAACCAACCCAGATCACGCCTTCAAAGGCAACCAGATCTCCAACCCGCCCATCCCGCTAACCGGATCGAACTTCGTCGTAGCGCTCGAAGTTGGGCGCATCGGCGGGAAGGTGTCCCAATGTCGGCAGCCACGTGTTCCAAATTGTGTTCCACGTGCGCCGCACCGTCGACACTTCATCTGGCGAACGGCTTTGGGTAACTCCGCGCCTATATCGCGCGCCGCGTCGCGTTTCATCAAGTTCGTGTTTTTTGTCGGCTTGCCGGCGCGTTGTCGGTGGTCAGCTCGGGTTGTCGTCTAGCCAAGGCCTGGCGACATCGACAGTAATCAGGAAACGTTCGTCGTTCGGTTGGTCGTCACTGCGGAAGCACCGGACATTCACGCTGATCTGGTACTTGTCGCCGGCTTGCCAATACCCTGTAGGCGCTGCGCATTCGCGTATTCTGGCTCGAACAGTGGGACTGTCGGTGATCGGCGGGTGGTCTGTAACGAGAGTCTCGTGCCATCCGCCGCGCCTAAGCTGCGCCTGTAAATTTGTGACGACCATCATCGTTTGGTCGAGTGGCAGCGTTTCGATTTGAGGTGACATCGTTACACCGCTGATCCTGCCGTGTTCGTCATAGCTGACCATCATGAACTTTGCTGCCGGTGTGGAGAACCCAAACTGAGGATCGACAAAGCGCAGCCTTGCAGGGCGATCAATTACTCCCGCCCAGTTTGCGCCGGGTTCGACCGCAGTCAGAGTCGAACGGGATTGCTTGCGTACCTGCTCATAGGGTTCGCCCATAGTCAGAACGACTTCGTCGGCGGGTTTCATCATCGTGTAGATCCCCCATACGACAGCGCAACCAATCAATGCGAACGCGAGGTATGCGGGCCATCTGATAGCGTTAGACGGCATGATTACCTCGGGTGCGCGATGAGAAAAATGGAGTTCTCGGCCATATGTTTCTCTATTGGGTCGTGCAACAGATCGTTAAACCGGTTGGCCGCGCGCAGTACGAACGCCATTCGCTGTCCGGGGTCGGCAAGGTTGGCGAGTGGTTGTCTGCTGAACATTTCGATTTTCGCGTTTGCTCCTGTCGTCGTGCACTCGTTCGCAAGCGTCAACTGTATCTCGCGTGCGGAGCCGGTTGGAATGTTCAACGCCAATTGAGATATTGCCGCTATCGATTGCGGCAAACCCCTGCGTGATTTCGGATCGCGGCTCTCCGAAAGGCACACTGTTGTCGATCGGCCAGACGACGGACCCGCGCAACTGTACGGCGGGCAGTATAAAAAATGCCCGCCGACCGCGCCCATCCACAAACCAACCCGCATCACGCCTTCAAAGGCAACCAGATCTCCAACCCGCCCATCCCGCTAACCGGATCGAACTTCTCGTCGTAGCGCTCGAAGTTGGGCGCATCGGCGGGAANGTGTCCCNATGCCGGCAGCCACGTGTTCCAGATCGTGTTCCACGTGCGCCGTATCGTCGACACATGCTCGCGATGGCTGAACACCGCATAGCGCTGCGCGGCAATCCGCAAGCGGCTGAATTCGGCGGGCAAGGTTGAGAAGTCGCCGACTTCGACGCCGCACAGGTAGTCGATGTTGCCGGCATCGTCCGCGTTGTAGCAGACGCCATACGCGACGTTGCCCACCTGGCCCGGCACTTTGCCGAAGTACTCGTTAAAGCGCTGCCACTGCGATGGAATTGCGGCGGCGCTCTCGCACGTATAGCGCTCGCTCAGACCCGCGACGAGAAACGGCCTGCCGTCTTCAAAGCGCGGCGGCTCCAGATGCGTGAGAAGAGTTTCGTCCATTTTGATCGGCTCCACGATGACAAGATTGTCGAGATGACCACGCGCGCGCAGCGCTTCGGGCGTGAGCCCGAATTGCTCGCGAAACGCGCGCGTGAATGCTTCGTGAGAGCCGTAACCGGCGTCGATGGCAACCGTCAGTATGTCCGGCGCGCCGTCCGCGAGCCGACGCGCAGCCTCGCTCAAGCGACGCCCGCGCACGTAGCGCATGACCGGCACGCCCGTCGCCGCTTCGAAAGCACGCGCGAGGTGAAAGCGCGACACGCATCCACAGTGGGCGATGTCGTCGAGCGTGAGTTCTTCGGCAAAGTGGCTTTCGATAAACCACAGCGCTTTTCCTACCGGATTCATAGCGGCTCTCATGTCAACATGAAGCCAGCATAGCTAGCTGCGAACGCGTGCGTTTGATCGGGCTTGCGGTTTTGCTGTTCATGCACGCGATGCAATCGGCGCGACCGTTGCGACCACGGCGACCAAGCGTGAGCGCGACAGCCAGCCCACGCTCAGCAGCCAGCGAGCCGCGTGCCGCCTTCCGCGCATCACGTCGCGCACCACGCACCGCCCGCCGATCAAACGTTCTCCGTCGCCGCCGTATTCCCCGCCGAACGCGGACGTTCGGCAGCGGCCACGCCATGTCCATCACCCGCATCCGCATGAGCGCCAGCATCCGCAGCGCCCGGCCGTCCTGCGCGCAGCATCACACCGCCGATCACGCCCGCCGCCGCCGCGAAGATCGCGCCGACCGCAAACGCGACGTGATAGCCGCTGTTGAGCGCGGCGAGCGCGTTTTGCGTCGACAGCATCTCGCCGCTGCGCGCGGCCGCGAGACTCGCGAGCACCGCGAGGCCGAGTGCGCCGCCCATCATGAACGACGTATTGACGATGCCCGACGCGAGCCCGGAATCGGCGGGATCGACGTCGCTCATCGCTGCGAGCAACATGGGATTGAACGCGATGCCCGCGCCGAAGCCGAGCAGCATCATGCCGGGCAACACGTCGACGATGAAGCTGCCGCCCACCGGCGCGCGCGCGAACAGCGCGAGACCGCACGCGGCAACCAGCAGACCCACCGCGAGCGGAATCCGCAGACCGAAGCGCATCACGACGCGCGCCGACAGCCCCAGCGAAAAGAATCCCATGATGAGGTTCGCCGGCAAAAACGCGAGCCCGACTTGCAGCGGCCGATACCCGAGCACGCGCTGCAAATACAGCGCGGAAATGAAGAACCACGCGAACATCGCCGCGGCCCACAACACGCCGACGACATTCGCGGTCGCCACGTTACGCAAGCGGAACAGGCCGAGCGGCATCAACGGATGCTGCACGCGCGACTCGATGATCAGGAACGCGGCGAGCAACGCAAGCGCGACGAGCAGCAAGCCGAGCGTTTGCGCCGACGTCCAGCCGGCTTCGTTGCCGTTGACCACGGCATAGACGGCGAGCATCAACGACACGGTGACCGACACGGCGCCGGCCACGTCGAGCCGTTCGCCATGCGCGTGGCCGCGCGCGGACGGCAGCAGCGCGACGCACAGCGCGTACACGGCAATGCCGATAGGCAGATTGACGAGGAAGATCCAGTGCCAGCTCAGCAGGTTGGTCAGCAATCCGCCGAGCAACACGCCAATGCTGCCGCCGCCCGCGCAGACGAAGCCATAGACGCCCATCGCTTTCGCACGCTCGCCGGGCTCGGTGAACAGATTCATGATGAGCGACAGCGACACGGCCGATACGATAGCGCCGCCCAGGCCCTGCACGGCGCGCGCGCAGATCAGCAGGATCTGCGAATTGGCGAGGCCGCACGCGAGCGATGCCACGGTGAAGAGCGTAATGCCGCCGAGAAACAATCTGCGATGACCGTACAGATCGCCGAGCCGTCCACCGAGCAGCAGACAGCCGCCGAACGTCAGCATGTACGCGTTGACGACCCACACGAGCGATGTTTCCGTGAAGCCGAGATCCGCGGCGATAGAAGGCAATGCGACGTTCACGATGGTCGTATCGAGCACGATCATCAGCACACCGAGGCACAGCACCATGAGCGCGAGCCAGCGTTTATTGCCGTGGATGGAATGGGTCATGCGAGGGCTCCTGTGCCGCGATCGTTTGAAATTGCCGGCGGCTTCGAGCAAACGTGGGCTGTTTCAATGCGATGCCGGACGGGCCCGCCGCCCGGCGCGATGTTGATCAACCGGATGTTGATCAAGCTAGTGGCAAGTTGTTGAGGGCGAGGGGTTTTTCAGTCTAGCACTCGCGAGTTTTGCGTCACAACTACGAATTCCTGGGCGGTTACTTTCTTTGATGTCCAGCTTCCCTTGAGACTGACTCAGACGCAAGCCGCCGATTCTGCAATTTTCCTAACGTTTCCGGAAATCACCACAGGTACGCAGGCAACTTCTGACACAGAGGGTGGACGAATGGCGGGTCGGTTTCAATTGTGTGCAAGCTGGCCGTGGTTTTAAGAGTTGTCGGATGTAAAGACATTCAAATCTCCTTAACAGTTGCTACGCCGACGCCGGCCATAACTAGCAATTAAAAGGAGAAGCATGAGCGCGTGGAAACGTATAGGCGCATTGGTGGATCGACGTATCCGCTTTATCGCCATGTCTTATTTGTTGATGTTCGGTACTTACGTCAACGCCGCCACTTACATGCAGTGCATGCAGCTCTATCAGAAGTCGTTGGGCATTCCTGGAACGCCGACTTGCGCCATACAGGTGGCAGGCACAGCACCCATGTCTAACGGCAACGATGATCCGTACAACGCAATGAATTATTACAACTGCCCCGATGCGTCGAACTGGATCGCAGACTATTGCGGCGGTGTGCCGGTTCCCCCGCAGCCGGACGATTCCTGTCCTGTGGCCGATCCAGTGCTGCCAGCAAAGGGCAATGTCACGCTTTCAGAAGCCGATTTTGCTAGCGGCGATGTTTCCCCTCTCGTCTTTAGGCGCACCTACCTTTCCAAGCCGTTTGACACCGCGCAGACCATGATGGGCCGCAACTGGGTCAACAACTGGCAGCGGAGGATCGATCTGGCCGGGGCGAAGGCGAGCGTGCCGCACATCGTTGCCTATCGTGGTAACCAGCGGCCAGTGACGTTCAATTGGAGCAATGGAGCATGGATTGCGACAGGAAATACAGCGCTTTCCCTGACGAAAGCTGGCGACGGCTACTTCTACTTGAAAGACGAACTGCTCGGTATCACGGAAGGATACTCGGATATGGCGGGGAGGTTCGAATTCGAGCGTACGCGAACGGGCATTCTTCGCAGAGTCTTCTACGACGATAGACAGCGGGTGGGCTCGATAGGTCAATGGCCGGTCGACAACACAGCGCAGTCGGCAATGGCAATCTCTCTGACATACGACAGTAGCGACCGCATAACGAGCATGGTACGTCCGTCCGGTCAAACCACGAGGTATTCGTACGATGCCAAAGGCAATCTTGCTTCGGTGACGCAGCCCGACGGTTATGTTCATCAGTACCTGTACGAAGATGCGCGCTTCGCCAACGCTTTGACCGGAATCAAGGACGAATCGGGGTCTCGAACCGCAACGTGGACCTATGACGACAGCGGACGCGCGATGTCGGTCACACATCCCGATACGACGCGCAATACGATGTTGAGCTACGGCCGCGGCAGCGCGACGCTTACTGACATGTACGGCGTAAGCACGTACGCATTCGATGTCCTCGATACCTTGCGTCCTCGTTCGATCGCTACGCCAGGCGGGACGGTAACGCGTAACTGGGACGCGGCCGGCAATCTGAAGCAGAGACAGACGCCTGATGGCGACGTTCAGTACACGTGGGACAGTGGAAACCGGCCAACCCGGGCGGTCGCGACGATCGGTGGAAAAAAGACCGTGACGACCATCGAGTACAACGATGGCACTTCGTTGCATCCGCATCTAGTGGCTACGCCGGGTAAGGTCCGGGCTTTTGTCTATGATTCGAGCGGCAACGTCACCGGTTATGCCGAAACTCGGACAACCGATCTGACGGGCGAGCAGGGGATGCAGGCCGCCGGGACAGGCAGCCAGTTGACGGTCGGTGCACGTTACGATGGCGCCGGACGCCTTCTTTCGGCCACAGTCGTGCAGGACGGCAAGACGCTTGAAGATTGGAGTTACACATACGACATACGAGGAAACATCGCGACGACGCGCGACGCTGTCTCGGGTTGGCAAATGCGAACGCTGGCTCGTGACGCCTCGAATCGCGCGGCGCAGATTGCTGGAAATAGCGGTCAAGCAGGCATCAGCTATGACGTGCGCGGGCGCGTATCTTCGTTCCAATACAACGAGAAAGCGAGCGCCGCCAACGGCCAACAGACGCGCTATCTGGCGGTTCAGTATGGTTACGGTCCGGATGGCAGCGTATCGAAGCGTACGGCGATAGTTTCAACGAACGGAGGTTTTCCGCAGACCATCAGCGATGCCGAAATCGATGTCTGGCTCACCAACTGGGAGCTAGGCAATGATCCCATTTCGCCGCCTGCAAATGTCACCGGACTCACGTCTGGTTCGAACGCATTCATTCCACCGCTCTGCGTTGAATGCTACATGACGTGGAAAGCCAAGTTCGCGGGCAAGCTTTTCGGCGATGAGTTGAGCGCGACGCTTCCTAAGTGGAGTGAGGCCTCAGAGCTGATGCTGAACGATCAATCGCAGGTTCCTTATCCAAGCCTAGTGCCGGACTTGTCGGCTTCTGCAAAGCGGTCGGCGCTTTATAGTGCGCTGTTCGCGGCCGGAGGCGATGGCGGGGGGATGGTTAAATGTAGTGGGAGAGAAGCTCATGAAAGTGAGTGCTTCGCGCAGTATGATGCTCACATGTCAATGTGCAATGCGATAGCGCCGTACATGGGAGGAGCGCGAGCCATCGCTCTGTGCAAGCAAAAGGCATTTCAAATCTATCAAGAATGCAGAGGTTATTAATGGCTAACCATCCACCATATTCTGTAGTTCTGACCTACCTCGAAGACCGTCAAGAGTTCGCCTTACAGGCCATTGACCGAGCCAAACTAACGTCTGTCGTCGCAGGCTCGCTCGAGATTCCTGTTCTGCTCGATGAGCACAAATTTAACCTTGACGATGCATTCGCGCGACGGCTCGGCGCGGCAATGCTGGCCTTGATCGCACTTGGTCAACCCGCTATCGAGCAATACATGAACATTACCAAAGATCCAATCGACTAGCCGCAAGTAGCCGCGAATCGGGTGATTTGAAACACGCCGACCGGGAGGGGCCAAGAACAACTTGGCCCTCCCCTATGTGCACGGCAATTTACAAGCCATGCACGATGTCAGGCGCCTCGCGCTGTGCTGGGTGCGAGCACTCCAGAGATGCCAAACATGCCGAGGATCGTGATGGCGAAACATCAACCGTATGACGTAGTCTTAAGCTACGCGAGCGATCCTAACCAGTTGGTCGTACATACCGTGGAAGTTGCGAAGCTGGCTCCGCTGTTGACGGAAAGAATGGAGTTGCCTGTTTGGGATGAAGGCGACTCAACGATTGACGACGAGTTCGCTCGACGGCTTGTACTTGCGATGCTCAACCTCGTCTCTTTGGGTCAACCGGGCATCAAGCAATTCATGAGGGTTACGCAAGGCCCAACCGGCAGCCCGCCAAGTCCTCCAGGCGACGATTGATAAGAAAGTGACTTGGGGCCGTAAGTAAAAAAGGGCGGACACGTTGTCTGCCCTTTTTGCTTCTCGTCGCGCTTGGCTAG
>Ga0058693_1000560_pt1 | contig 14500 bp, 10 predicted proteins | sample AgamicOrMarz_FD_55217 | JGI IMG/M metagenome (GOLD analysis project Ga0058693, IMG submission 55217) | Agave microbial communities from Guanajuato, Mexico - Or.Ma.rz | ecosystem: Host-associated > Plants > Phyllosphere > Phylloplane/Leaf | place: Guanajuato, Mexico | collected 2012-06-04 | reverse complement strand
CCGAACAGAATGACCAGAATCCACAACAAATCCGGTTTGCGTTTCATCGATTGCCCCCCTCAAGGCATATCACACACGATGACAGCAGCGGTTTTCTTATTGGCCGTGCAGCAGCGTCAAGCTTGGAAGGCCGGCATTTTGCGGCAACCTGAGACGACACGCAAACTCTGGCGTCAACCGACTGTCGGTTTGTCATAAAATCGCTGAACTATTTTAACCACACCGCCCAGGAGTAGAAATCATGGCCTACTGGCTGATGAAATCCGAACCCGACGAACTGTCCATCCAGGGCCTGGAAAAGCTCGGCCAGGCGCGCTGGGACGGGGTTCGCAACTACCAGGCGCGCAACTTCCTGCGAAGCATGGCGGTGGGTGACTCGTTTTTCTTCTACCACTCCAGCTGCCCCGAGCCCGGCATCGCCGGAATCGGGAAAATCGTACGCCCGGCCTACCCTGACCCGACGGCACTGGAACCCGACAGTCATTACTTCGACCCCAAGGCCACCCCGGAAAAAAATCCCTGGACCGCTATCGACGTGGCTCATGTCGAGACTTTTGCCCGTGTACTGAAACTCGACTACCTCAAGCAACAGAGCGCCCTGGCCGAAATGCCTCTGGTGCAGAAAGGCTCTCGGCTGTCGGTGATGCCGGTGACGGCCGAGCAGTGGGCGGCGGTGGTTGCGTTGCGCCCCTAGGTTTCTATCGCTGTCCAGGCCGCCATCGCGAGCAGGCTCCCTCCCACAGTAGATCGGGGTGGATCACAGCGCAGCGAACGGCACAAAATCCTGTGGGAGCGAGCCTGCTCGCGATAAGCCGACCCGCACAACACAGGACTTACTGAATGATCAGGTTATTGAACAACAGATCATCCACCATCGGCTTGCCGGTCTCGTCGTTCATCACCTGCTGGGTCTGCTTCAACGCTTCCTGACGCAGCTTTTCCTTGGCTTCCAGGTTGTTCATCGTCTCGCTGGTCTGCTGCGAGAACAATGCCACCAGTTGGTTGCGAATCAACGGCTCGTTGGCTTTCACTGCTGCAGCTGCGGCGTCGCCGGTCACCCGCAGGGCCACGTCGGCCTTGTAGACCTTCAGCTTCGCCGTGCCGTCCAGACCATAATTGCCCACGAACGGCGGGCTCAGAGTGATGTAGCTGACTTTCGGTGCCTCGCCCTCTTTGGCTTCCTTGGCCTCTTCGGCCATCACTGCCACTGGCAGCGACAGAGCCAGCATCAACATGATCCACGCTTTCACATTCGACTCCTCATCCGGTTTGCGGCCCAGCATACCGCCCCGCCGTTCAAGCACAAGCTTATGGCCGGCTATCAGGGCGGGGCATGCTCGTTGACCCGTTGACTCTCACACCTACACTTATCGGCCATCACTCCCAAAGGAATAGCCCTGATGAAAGCCGTGCTGTGCAAAGAATTCGGTCCCGCCGAATCGATGGTGCTGGAAGAGGTCGCCAGCCCCGTCGCGAAAAAGAACGAAGTGCTGCTGGACGTGCATGCCGCCGGGGTGAACTTCCCTGACACGCTGATCATCGAGGGCAAATACCAGTTCAAGCCACCCTTCCCGTTTTCCCCCGGTGGCGAGGCGGCGGGAGTGGTCAGCGCGGTGGGTGAAAAGATCAGCCACTTGAAAGTCGGCGACCGGGTCATGGCGCTGACCGGCTGGGGCAGTTTCGCCGAGCAGGTGGCGGTGCCGGGCTACAACGTGCTGCCGATCCCGCCGGCCATGGACTTCAATACTGCCGCAGCCTTCAGCATGACCTACGGCACCTCGATGCACGCGCTCAAGCAACGGGCCAACCTGCAACCTGGCGAAACGCTGCTGGTGCTGGGCGCCTCCGGTGGGGTCGGGCTGGCGGCGGTGGAAATCGGCAAGGCCATGGGCGCCCGGGTGATCGCCGCCGCCAGCAGCGCGGAAAAACTCGCCGTCGCCCAGGCAGCCGGGGCCGATGAACTGATCAATTACAGCGAAACCAGCCTCAAGGACGAAATCAAGCGCCTCACCGACGGCCAGGGTGCCGATGTGATCTACGACCCGGTAGGCGGCGACCTGTTCGACCAGGCCATCCGTGCCATTGCCTGGAACGGCCGACTGCTGGTGGTCGGCTTCGCCAGCGGACGCATCCCGGAACTGCCGGTCAACCTGGCCCTGCTCAAGGGCGCTGCGGTGATGGGCGTGTTCTGGGGTTCCTTCGCCCAGCGGCAGCCTCAGGACAACGCCGCCAACTTCCAGCAATTGTTTGGCTGGTTCAGCCAGGGCAAGCTCAAGCCGCTGGTCTCGCAGGTATACCCGCTGAGCAACGCCGCCCAGGCCATCAATGACTTGGCGCAGCGCAAGGCTGTGGGAAAGGTGGTTGTGCAGGTGCGTTGAAACCAGTCGGACAAAAAAAGGCCTGCTCCTTGATGAGGTGGCTCTGGCCTTTTTCCAATTGCCCCGTACTGAAACCCTCAGCAACCATAAATAAATTGCATTGGCGGTAGATATATACCGCACCCTCGCCGAAAAAATACGCAAATCTTCTTCGCACTTAACAACATCCGCAGCAGCGAGATGCCATTCATTAACGGACAAGCCGACATGGACAAGTCAAATGTGCGATGCAAATACATATTTAGGACCTCATCAACAATTGGGACCCGGCTCATACGAAATAGGACCTTTATCTATCAAAGGTGAAATATCAACCGAGGGATATTTCCAAGGCGCTTGGGGCCCATACGAAGGGTCTCCCAGAGGGACTACTAGAAGTTCAAAAAGACACAACGCGTCTATTCCGTTCGCATGGGATGACATGCTGAGAGAGCGAATATTAAATAGCGAGTTCATTGACGCCGAGTATAACAACATCTTTGCAAGACTTAACGAAACCACCAAATTAGAACTCGATCAAGCAAAAAAATCAGCAATAGGCGTCCGTCCACTTTCGCCACTGGAAAAAGCGAAGACAGAGCAGAAAGCAACGCTAAAGGCTATTCATTCCAAAGAATACGAGTATCAAGCACACACCAAAACCGCTTACTCGCTGTATGGTCACAACCCATTCTTTCTAATGAAGGAATTGTCTTTCAAAAAACTGATGGAAAGCCTGCAGACTTCCCCACCTAATATCGCCGTGGCTTACTCAGCGATCGATAACGCGTACCGATCAGCGTTAGATCTAAAACGGCTTTCACTGCAAAAAGACATTCTTGCCGAACAATTGGAACAATCAGCAAAAAAAGTCGAGCTGGCTGCTACCCAAACTCAACCTGAAGAAAAGGACTCCGTTTCGGCCGCAAATGAAAAGCTTGGGACTATTTATCAGGAAAAAAATATCCATATTCAGCTTCTCCCAGACTTTTTGCTAAAAAAAATCTCATCGGCACTGGGCGCAACGAGCGGGCTAACTACCTCCCAGTCGCTTAGAAACTACAAAGCAGCCTTAGCTAAAATTATTACAACTGAGCGAGCAGCTATCGCCGCCTTTGCGAAAGCCAATCCGAACATTAAACCGCCCTTGAGCAAACCTGAGCTCGAAGCCCTCAACAATCTTGTGACGCTACAAGCAAAAACAAACCTAGGAAAGCGATGGCAGGATTACCATATATCCCTTCTTCGTTCAGAATCCGTTCGACATTTAACAAAAACCACTAACGCTTTTACCGGACTCATCGACCGGGCTTTAGCAGCCGAACGCTTACAAGAACAGCTACGTGTTGTAGCCGAGAAAAAAGCACAAGCATTAAAGCAAGCGCAAGCCTTGGCTGCGGCGCAACGAGCCGAACAAGAACGGAAACAGAAAATCGCGGCGGCATTGGCAGACCGTTTCAACGAGCTGCTCCATCAGTTCAACCACGTCCAGCCTGAAGACATCAATCAAAAACTGCCTTGGATGCAGCAAAAACACCGAGAACTGTCTATCGTGCACCAGGACGCAACCAAAGCAGAGCATGCATCGGGCGACCTTTACAATGTATTGAGGAGTGATTCACGAAAGACCTCTCTGCGTAAAGCACAAGCCGATATCGACGCGAATTTTCGGTTGAAACATCACATCGAAAATATACCGTTCTCCACCGTCAGCGGCGCGATGGCCTCGGTGCGGCCGTTAATGACCACTCCCGACGGCCTGATCACTGGATTTGAGGGGTCACCCGCTTCATTGCAAGGCGTCATCGATCTACTGAAGAAAGCGAGTGCCACCCTGGCGGGTGGTCCATTGGCGGTATTTGGCGTGGCGGTGTCTTATTCTCCGACAATTGGCAATAGCGAGCTCCAGCGTAATCCAGTGGTGATTAGTATTCCGCTGTCCCAATTGAACGGCGATTCCGAATTACCTCCAAACGCTGAAACTGACTACCTACCGTTTCGTGTCGTGTCATCGGTCCGCGGGGAGCATACCCAGTTCTATCTTTCACCAACCGGTGGAAATCTATCTGACGAGGTCAGGGTTAGACATGTAGCACTCGACCCACAAACCAAGCTCTACACTTTCACGACCGAAGGGATGCTTCCAAGGACGCTGACTTGGACACCGCACAGCCCGCCAGGGGAAAGCTTTCTTGGCGCGACCGAGCTGCCTGCAACGCAGCCGGAAATAAGGATCCTCCCAGGAGCCAGGATTACCCAGATAGAAGGGAGAGTAGACGAGCATCCAACCTGTGATGCCGATATTGACGATTATGTACTGGTATTTCCGGCGAAATCAGGGATCAATCCTGTCTATGTCATGGCGAGTCGTACCGGACCGCGATATGAGCCGGGGACGGTGACTGGTGCAGGACAAACAGTCGGCCCAGATTGGATGCGGGCCGCTAGCGAAACAAACGGCGTTCCGATTCCAAGCCAGACAGCGGATAGGTTGCGTGGTCAAGAAATGAAAGATTTTGATAGTTTTAGAGAAAAATTATGGAGCGCTGTTGCAAACGAACCAGAGTTAATCAGCCAGTTTAGCTCCCGAAATCAAGCGATAATGAAAGACGGATACTCTCCATATGCACCGCGTAACGAACAGGTAGGGGGACGGGAAAAATTTGAGATACATCATGTGCACCCGATCGGCGAAGGTGGCGATGTATACAATATCGACAACATGGTTATCACGACGCCTAAGAACCACATTACTATTCACTCAAAAAATCAATGGTAAGCGAAAATGATTACAAAACCATACGAACAATATACTCGCAAAGAATTCCTCCACCTTATTGAGCGTTTATTTAATAAAAATTACTCATCCGAAGCTGAACTCGATGCATTAGTGCATCAGATTGTCGACACCTCAGAACATCCAGATGGAACCGACATTATTTTCTACCCTAGCGAGGGTGTTGAAGATACTCCTCAGGGAATACTTAATAGCATTGAGTCCTGGCGAGAACAAAACGGAAAACCCGGTTTCAAGCCAGAATAACAATCGGCGTCATCACCACTGGCGATGACGCCCCTCTACTGCGGCTAAAGCAACTCTCGAACCTCCTTCGGCAGCATCCGCATATACCGTGCAGCCGGAAAACTCCCGCAACGCTGCACGATCGTTGGCAGGAGCCTGTTGAACCGGGCGATCAAGGCCAAACGCTCCACATCCGGCATCTGCTTCACAAAAAACACATTGGACAAGTAACTGCGGGTGTAACGGAACGGGAGCAAGTCCTCTACCCACAGCTGCCCCCTGGCATGCGAATTGATGACCGAGCATCTCCAGGTCTTGATCCACTTGTTGGCATCCAGTGGCAAGCCATCCAGGCGGAACTCGAAGGGCGCTAAGACGTACGTCTGCGCCGGAAGCTCGTGGTCCGCCGTCCACGGCCTGAAGCGCCATTGCCTCACGGCCTCCCGTGCGGCCTCGGCGAAATCCGGATGATCGCTATACAGGATCGCGACTTCATCGACACGACCATCGGCATGCACCGTGAAGCCGACCCGGACCACACCCGCGACACCCTTCCGATGAAGGGCTGTCGGGTAGTCCGGCTTGGGATTGTGCTCGGGCACCAACAACACATCCGTCGCCCCGCTCGTAGCGGACAAGCACAAAAACAGCATCACGACACACCACCTCATGCCCTCACCCCTCACCTGAATGCCAGACTTGGCAAAGACATAGAGGCTAGAGGCCGCGGCCCTGGGACTAAATAGCGAGACTTCCCATTTGGGTGAAGGACCTTTCCCACTTTCCTGTCCCCTAACCACCGATACATCGCATGAAAAAAGCCTGTGGTGCCATTTCCTACAAAAGCTTTCGCCAATACCTAAGCGACATGTTCGTTTAAGAACATTCGATCAGAAAAATTTCGCTGTTTAAACGATAAGAACCAATGCTATTTTCGGTAACGAAACTGTAACATTCGCATCCGCAGTCATAACAAAAAATCCTGGAGCCTTGAATGTTTGCCTTCTTTCGTCCTGCCGCACATCAGGCGTCACTGCCTGAAGAAAAAATAGACAGCACCTACCGCCGCCTGCGCTGGCAGATCTTTGCCGGGATTTTCATCGGCTATGCCGGGTATTACCTGCTGCGCAAGAACTTTTCGCTGGCGATGCCGTACCTGATCGACGAGGGTTACACCCGTGGCCAGCTGGGCCTGGCCATGTCGGCCATCGCCATCGCCTACGGGCTTTCGAAGTTCCTGATGGGCCTGGTATCCGACCGCTCCAACCCGCGGTACTTCCTGCCGTTCGGCCTGCTGGTGTCGGCAGGCGTGATGTTCATTTTCGGCTTCGCGCCCTGGGCCACGTCCAGCGTGACGATGATGTTCATCCTGTTGTTCATCAACGGCTGGGCCCAAGGCATGGGTTGGCCACCCAGTGGCCGGACGATGGTGCACTGGTGGTCGCAAAAGGAACGCGGCGGCGTGGTGTCGGTGTGGAACGTGGCGCACAACGTTGGCGGCGGCCTGATCGGCCCGCTGTTTCTGCTGGGAATGGGTTGGTTCAATGACTGGCACGCAGCGTTTTATGTCCCGGCGGCCGTAGCGCTCGCCGTCGCGGTGTTTGCCTTCGTGACCATGCGCGACACGCCGCAATCGGTGGGCCTGCCGCCGATCGAGAAGTACAAGAACGACTACCCGGAAGGTTACGACGCCAGCCACGAGAACGAATTCAGCGCCAAGGAAATCTTCGTCAAGTACGTGCTGCGCAACAAAATGCTCTGGTACATCGCCATGGCCAACGTGTTCGTCTACCTGCTGCGCTACGGCGTGCTGGACTGGGCGCCTACCTATCTCAAGGAAGCCAAGGGCTTCACCGTGGACAAGAGTTCCTGGGCTTACTTCTTCTACGAATGGGCAGGCATTCCCGGCACACTGTTGTGCGGCTGGATGTCGGACAAGATTTTCCGTGGCAACCGTGGCCTGACCGGCATGGTATTCATGGCTCTGGTGACCGTCGCGACGCTGGTGTACTGGCTGAACCCGGCCGGCAACCCGACCGTCGACATGATCGCCCTGGTGTCCATCGGCTTCCTGATCTACGGTCCGGTCATGCTGATCGGCTTGCAGGCCCTGGAATTGGCACCGAAGAAAGCCGCCGGCACCGCTGCGGGTTTTACCGGTCTGTTCGGTTACCTGGGTGGCTCGGTCGCGGCGAGTGCCGCCATGGGCTACACCGTTGACCACTTTGGCTGGAACGGTGGATTTGTCCTGCTGATCGGTGCTTGCCTGCTGGCAATGGCCTTCCTTGCGCCAACCCTGTGGCACAAGCAAGTCGCCAGTCAGAGTCGCGAAGCGGTGGCTTGATCCTGCGCTGATTTGCAGCGCTTGAGCCGCGCCTCCAGATTCCGGTCTGGCATGGCGTGGCTGCGCAGGGCCTGGATGGTCTGCTCGACATAATCGCGAGTCGTGCCATAGCGCCCGCAAGCGCTTTCGAACACCTGGCTCAGCACATGGTCCGGCAAGTTGCCGGCATAGCTGGGCAGGTGCCGTTCCAGTACAAACCCCAAGGCCTGCACCCGACTGCCATCCTCGAGACGGCAACTAAGCCAGTGGGGGCGGTAGGACGGAACCGGCATCTCGCGCTGCCACAAGGCAAACAGCGAGTCTTCGAGGTTTTCTTCCGGCAACCGGTAGGCAAACCCACTGCATGAACCGCCGCGATCCAGCCCGAACACCAACCCCGGCATCTCCGGAGTACCGCGATGTTCATGGGACCACAGGTACAAGCCTCGATGATAACCATGGACCCGGCCGCGTACCCGCTCCACCGCCGTACATTCGGGCCGCCAGATCAATGAGCCATACGCGAACAACCAGACGGGTCCACCCTGGTGCAGATTCATGGTCGATTGCATCGAGGCGAGCAATTGTTCACGGGTCAACCGTGGCCCCATGTCGAGGCGTGGAGGATAGAGGGTGCAGGTAATGGCGGATTCGATGGCGGTCATGGCCGGTAGCGTTTGGCTCGCGATTCAGAATGGCTTGGCGCGTCAGGCGGCTGACGTTCGGCAGGAACGAGGCAAGTTAGATGCCATAGCGCGCCTATATACGTTATCGGTATTCAGTCGTGAGCCTAAATACCGATACGAAATATAGGGGGTTATAAAACACCGTGGCGAGGGAGCTTGCTCCCGCTTGGGTGCGAAGCGCCCATTAAAATCCTGGGGTCGCTTCGCAGCCCAGCGGGAGCAAGCTCCCTCGCCACAAATGGCGTACGCCTCATAGTTGGGGTTCAGTGGGTTATGTCCGCGGGGCGTAGGCAAACACGTCGGCGCGCATCTGGTGGGCGTCCATGCCGGCTTCCACCAGCGCATCGAGGGTGCCGTAGATCATCGCCGGCGAACCACTGGCGTAGACGTGTACGCCCGAAAGGTCACTGATGTCTTCACAAACCGCTTCGTGAAGCATCCCGCAGCGGCCTTCCCAACCGCACAAGTCGCTGACAACTTTGTGCAGGAACAGGTTGGGCAATTTTTCCCACTCGTCCCAATGCTCGATTTCATAGAAATCTTCCGGCCGCCGGACGCCCCAGTACAGATGCACCGGGTGCTTGAAGCCCTGGGCCCGACAATGCTCGATCAGGCTGTGCATCTGTGCCATCCCGGTTCCTGCGGCGATCAGCACCAAAGGCCCCTCGGGCAGCTCGGACAAGTGCGTGTCGCCAAATGGCATTTCCACACGCACAGTAGGGTTGCGACGCAGCTGTTCCAGCAGCGTTTGTGCACTGCTTTCGCGCGCCAATACGTGCAGCTCGAGGTCGCGCCCGGCGTGCGGGGCCGAGGCCAGGGAGAACGCCGATTTTTCGCCGTTTTCCCGCTCGACCATCAGGTACTGTCCTGCGTGATAGCGCGGCGGCTTGCCCGCCGGCGCGCGCAGGCGCACCCGCCAGACGTCGCCGCCCATGTCGGCAACCTCGATCACCTGGCAGGCCAGCTTGCGCACCGGCAACTCGCCGGGTGCCAGCACACCATCCCAGAGCACCACGCAGTCCTCCAGAGGCTCGGCGATACAGGTGAAGATCTCGCCATGATCACGCACCTCGCCAGCCTGCTCCACGCGACCTTCCACCAGCAACGCACCACAGACGTGGCAGTTGCCGTTGCGGCAGCTTTGCGGGCACTCATAGCCCAGGCGCCGGGCGCCGTCGAGAATCCGCTCGGCGGGCTGTATGTCCAGCACCGCCCCGGAAGGCTGCAAGGTTACACGCATCAATCTATTCCTAACTGATTCCAGATGGCATCGATCCGTTGGGTAACGGCTTCATCCTTGACGATAACCCGGCCCCATTCACGGGTGGTTTCACCAGGCCACTTATGCGTGGCGTCGAGCCCCATCTTCGACCCGAGGCCAGAGACCGGCGAGGCAAAGTCGAGGTAATCGATCGGCGTATTCTCGATCATCACCGTGTCGCGCTTGGGGTCCATGCGCGTGGTGATGGCCCAGATCACGTCGTTCCAGTCCCGCGCGTTGATATCGTCGTCAGTGACGATAACGAACTTGGTGTACATGAACTGTCGCAAAAACGACCAGACCCCGAGCATCACACGCTTGGCGTGCCCCGGATACGACTTCTTCATGGTCACCACGGCCATCCGATACGAACAGCCTTCGGGCGGCAGGTAGAAGTCGGTGATTTCGGGAAACTGCTTTTGCAGGATTGGCACGAACACTTCGTTCAGCGCCACGCCGAGGATGGCCGGCTCATCCGGCGGACGGCCGGTGTAGGTGCTGTGGTAGATCGGTTTGATCCGATGAGTAATGCGCTCGACGGTGAACACCGGGAAGCTGTCGACCTCGTTGTAGTAACCGGTGTGGTCACCATACGGGCCTTCATCGGCCATTTCGCCGGGATGGATCACGCCTTCGAGGATGATCTCGGCAGTTGCCGGCACTTGCAGGTCGTTACCCCGGCACTTCACCAGTTCGGTGCGATTGCCGCGCAACAGACCGGCAAAGGCGTACTCGGAAAGGCTGTCGGGCACTGGCGTGACGGCGCCGAGGATGGTCGCAGGGTCCGCACCCAGGGCCACCGAGACCGGGAACGGCTGGCCGGGGTGTTTTTCACACCACTCGCGATAGTCCAGCGCACCGCCGCGATGGCTCAGCCAGCGCATGATGACTTTGTTACGGCCAATCACCTGCTGACGGTAGATCCCCAGGTTCTGCCGATCCTTGTTGGGGCCTTTGGTGACGGTCAGGCCCCAGGTGATCAGCGGCCCCACGTCGCCCGGCCAGCAGGTCTGCACCGGAAGCATCGCCAGGTCGACATCGTCGCCCTCGATCACCACTTCCTGGCAGATCGCGTCCTTGACGACTTTCGGCGCCATGGAAATGATCTTGCGGAAAATCGGCAGCTTGGACCAGGCGTCCTTAAGGCCTTTGGGCGGCTCGGGCTCCTTGAGAAACGCCAGCAGCTTGCCGATTTCGCGCAGCTCGCTGACCGAGTCGGCGCCCATGCCCAGGGCCACGCGCTCTGGTGTGCCGAACAGGTTGCCCAGCACTGGAATGTCGTAGCCGGTAGGATTCTCGAACAACAGCGCCGGACCTTTGGCCCGAAGCGTGCGGTCGCAGACTTCCGTCATTTCCAGCACTGGAGAGATCGGAACCTGGATGCGTTTCAACTCACCGCGCTGCTCAAGCTGCTGCACGAAATCCCGAAGATCCTTGAATTTCATTGAGATGCCACCCCGAAAATAGGCGTACATCCTACCTGCTCCGGCGTCCAAACAGCAGCCCGTGCGTGCACGGGCGTCATCAATTGTCGGTCGTACCCAACAGCACCGGAGCGAACAGCGGGCTCAGCCGGGCACTGCCTGCATCAGAAAGATGATCCTCGTCCTTGTATTGTGTGTGGCCATTGAGCTCCACGCTGCAAACCCCACCGGCACACATCAGAGGCGTTGGATCGATGACATGCACACCAGGGTCGGCGGCGCTCATTGAGTCGAACAAGCTGCTGAGGAAACGTTGGCGCGCCAGATGCTCCTGGAGCGGGCGCCCCAGCCCTTCGGCCGAACGCCCGACCCGCGCCAGGCTCGTCAGCCTGCTGATCGCGCCTTTGCGCTGCAACGGCACTTCCTTGAACAACCAGACCTGGGCGCCCGTCTCCCTGATCGCCTTGACCCGCGCCTGGAGTGCCGCGGCCATGCGCGCCTCGGCCTCGGCGGTACTGTCATGGGAATTGAGCAACACCTTGCGGTCGCCGTCCTCACGACCGTAGACGTACAGGCTCCAGTTCGACGCGAGCACCACGTCCTTGGGCTGCAAACGGCGAACCTGCTCCATGGTGTGCTCGTTAAAGTCCCGGCAGCGCTGACGCGGGTCATCGCTGAGGATCGGCGGGCAGGCGCTCATGCTGTAAAGCCATACCGGCCGGCCTTCTCGCGTCGCGTTGTCTTCGATCGCTGGCAACAGCGCCGCCGTGTGGCTGTCGCCCCAGAACAGTTGTGTCGCCGGAACGTCTTTGTTTGCACCCAGCAGACACGCCTTGTCCGGGACCTTGTCCGAGGTCACCAGCATGCATTTCATCTGCCCGGCCCGCCAATCCCGCGCCTGGGCATATTCCAGCGCTTTGCCGCTCAGACGTTGGGGAAAACCATCGCTTGAACGCACCACCGACCCTGTTACCGCCAGGACCGCCATGGCCAGCAAGCCCCCCACCAGTACCGGCTTGCGCCCGGCCAGCAAGCGCTTGTCCCGAAACGGCAGTTCGACGAAGCGCCAGCTCAACCAGGCCAGGCCCAGCGCCAGCAGTATCCAGCCCGCAGCTTCTGCGTGCTGGATACCGTCAATGGAAATGGCATTGGCATAGACGAAGACCGGCCAGTGCCACAGGTACAAGGAATAGGACAGCAAACCGACCCAGACCATCGCCCTGGCACTCAGCGCCTGGGCAACCCAGGTCGGGCCCTGGGCGCCCGACCAGATGAGCGCGGTGGCCCCGAGCACGGGCAGCAAGGCGGCCCACCCCGGAAACGTCGTGGTCTTGTCGAAACTGAAAACCGCGGTCAGGACAGCGGCCAGCCCCGCTAAACCGACACTCTGAGAGAGCCACGGCTTGACTGCATGTCGTGGCGCCGGTAGCACAGCCAGCATCGCGCCGCACAGCAACTCCCAGGCACGGGTTGGCAACGAAAAGAAGGTGAAATCGGGTTTGCTCTCGATAAACGCTATGTTCAACCCGAAGGAAACCAGCAGCACAGCCAACAGCATCCAACGCCAATGACGAAGATGGCGCATCAGCAAGGCCATCAGCAGCGGGAAGAAAATGTAGTACTGCTCTTCGACAGCCAGGGACCAGGTGTGAAGCAGCGGCTTGAGGTCCGAGGCGGGCTCGAAGTAGCCATCCTCACGCATGAACAGGATGTTGGAGATGAACAGCGACTGATAGCGGACCGTCCTGCCCAGCTCCGAGAAGTCCTTGGCCGTCAGCAACAGCCAGCCGAGGACCAGCGTCGCCAACATCATCACGCTCAGGGCCGGAATGATACGTCGTGCCCGTCGCGCCCAGAAATCAACGAAGCTGAAACGTTGTGCGCCGATCTCGCGGAACAGAATGCTGGTGATCAAGAACCCGGAAATGACAAAGAAGACATCGACGCCAACGAAGCCGCCACTGAACGCGCTGAAGCCGAAGTGAAACAGCACCACCGGAATAACGGCCAGCGCTCTCAAGCCGTCGATGTCACGACGATTGCCGAACGTATGCATAACGCTCCCTGTCAATTTAGGTACCCACAATGAAGCACGGACATTTGCGACCTGCGAAAGTTGTCCAGTTTGATACATATGCGGGAAAAAAAAAGAGCGCCCCTGTTCAGGGCGCTCTTCATTGAAGCGAACTTCGTATTACTTGCGTTTCATCGACAGGAAGAACTCGTCGTTGGTCTTGGTCGTTTTCAGCTTATCGACCAGGAACTCGATCGCAGCGACTTCATCCATCGGATGCAACAGCTTGCGCAGGATCCACATGCGTTGCAGCTCGTCGTCGGCGGTCAGCAACTCTTCGCGGCGCGTGCCGGAGCGGTTGATGTTGATGGCCGGGAAGACACGCTTCTCGGCGATGCGACGATCCAGCGGCAGCTCCATGTTGCCGGTGCCCTTGAATTCCTCGTAGATCACTTCGTCCATCTTCGAACCGGTTTCAACCAGCGCGGTGGCGATGATGGTCAGCGAACCGCCTTCTTCGATGTTGCGCGCGGCGCCGAAGAAACGCTTGGGTTTTTCCAATGCGTGGGCGTCGACACCACCGGTCAGCACCTTGCCGGAGCTCGGGATCACGGTGTTGTAGGCACGGGCCAGACGGGTGATGGAGTCCAGCAGGATCACGACGTCCTTCTTGTGCTCGACCAGGCGCTTGGCCTTCTCGATCACCATTTCGGCAACCTGCACGTGGCGGGTCGGCGGCTCGTCGAACGTCGAGGCAACCACTTCGCCGCGCACGGTGCGCTGCATCTCGGTCACTTCTTCCGGACGCTCGTCGATCAGCAGCACGATCAGATGAACTTCAGGATTGTTACGGGCGATGTTGGCCGCGATGTTCTGCAGCATGATCGTCTTGCCCGCTTTCGGCGGCGCCACGATCAGACCACGCTGGCCTTTGCCGATGGGTGCGCACAGGTCGATCACACGACCGGTGAGGTCTTCGGTGGAGCCGTTGCCGGCTTCCATCTTCATGCGCACGGTCGGGAACAGCGGGGTCAGGTTTTCGAAGAGGATCTTGTTCTTCGCGTTTTCCGGACGGTCGAAGTTGATCGTGTCGACCTTGAGCAGCGCGAAGTAACGCTCGCCTTCCTTGGGAGGGCGGATCTTGCCAACGATGGTGTCACCGGTACGCAAGTTGAAGCGGCGGATCTGGCTCGGCGAGACGTAGATATCGTCTGGGCCGGCGAGATAGGAAGCGTCTGCGGAGCGGAGGAAGCCGAAGCCGTCCTGGAGAATCTCCAGCACGCCATCACCGGAGATTTCCTCGCCGCTCTTCGCGTGTTTCTTGAGCAGGGAGAAAATCACGTCCTGCTTGCGCGAACGGGCCATATTTTCTATGCCCATCTGTTCGGCCAATTCGAGCAGTTCGGTAATCGG
>Ga0058693_1000556_pt1 | contig 14569 bp, 9 predicted proteins | sample AgamicOrMarz_FD_55217 | JGI IMG/M metagenome (GOLD analysis project Ga0058693, IMG submission 55217) | Agave microbial communities from Guanajuato, Mexico - Or.Ma.rz | ecosystem: Host-associated > Plants > Phyllosphere > Phylloplane/Leaf | place: Guanajuato, Mexico | collected 2012-06-04 | reverse complement strand
CTGGACATCACAATTCCAATAATTAAATAGTATGCATAGTAGGGGTTTTCAGTTAGTTTATGTGATATCCATGTACTAATTGAAAAACTACAATTAATACACAAAGTACTTACTATACAAATACTAAATAAGGTTATTAATGACCTCTTGTGTCGTATGTAAAATCCACATAAAAGAACAAGTAATACCATAACTACTACACATATAATTTGTAGAGTTGAGTTTCTAATGATGTTTTGATGGTAAAAAGGTAGCCACAAATGCCGCACAATTGCAGTGGGTACCTCAAACAATAAATAAAGCCATGCTAGTAAGTAAGTAATTCTCCCAATATCTCCAACAAAGAGCCCATGAGTAAATATTGACCTATGAGGAAATAACTTTTGATAGGGGACCCAAATAAAGTTGAGAAAACCCCACCTTTTAAAAGATTTCCCTTTAATATCTAGGTCAGGGTCTAAGTACAATGTTCCAAATAAGTAGCCAATAGAAAACACAAAAGCATATTTAAAAGAAGCAAATCCTACAAGAATTAAGATGAAAAGAAAAACAGGAAGAAATATGAAATTTATTCTGTTATGAGTCTTTCCAGAAGGCATATTATCTACCTGTTACTAATTCAGTAACTGAATTCTTTCTTCATTATTGCCTCGAACTCTTCGATATGTTGATTTCCTTTATTGCGAATTCGCTGTATGGTATTGTCTACGGATTTTTTCTTACGTTTCATCTCTTGTGCAATTTCTTTCCAGCTTAACCCTTGGCTGCTAGAGAAATTAAACTTATTATCTATATCTTTAACAATCGAGCTTTTCTCAGCATCTTTTAGTATCTGTAGTTCCATAGATAATACCTTGTCAGCAATTTCTTCATTACTATAGTAAAGATTTTGTTTAGCATATCTATAGATGTTAGAAGTTATTTCTTTTTCAATGACTTTTTTTATTTTTTTAAACGTCTTTTGGTACTCATCACTTGAGAAAAGCACATTTAAAAGAGTATCTAATTGTGTTTTTGTATTTTCCATAGAGACTACATGTGCAATAGGGTTATTAACTAACTCTACAATTGTATCTGTTGTGAATTTTCTTTCTTCGAAGATGTTTACCTCAAATTCTAGTTCTGTTAAATGAACTTTAATGGATTCAGCAATATCCTTTGAGTTTAGAATCCCTTGTTTTGTAGAGTCAATAATCTGTACAAATAACTCTTCGATAAGAGGGGAAATTTCAGAAACAGACTTTTTTGCAATGTCCTTATGTAATAATTCAATTGCATTGTTATAAGCCTCGTAGAGTTTAATAGACATAGAAACCTCTTCATATTCTTTACCATCAAAACTCAATTGACCTTTTTTCTCAATAAGCTTATATGCGATTTCTTCATATGTATATCCATCGGAATAGAAATCAAATACTTCACGTTCATTATCTGTAAGCTTTTCTTTAATTTCTTTGTACGTTATGCCATCTTCAACAACTTTTTCAGGAGATGAAGTAGCTCCTTCTAACAATTCTTCAAAAGTAGTTTCATTATTGGTTGTAACAGGCATGTTGTAACTGAAGCTCTCGTTTAAAGCCCTATTTCGGAAGTTACGTGAACGATTCATCAATGTACCTAAATGACGCTGAATTACGTAATGTGAAAAGTCCTTAAACTTTGTTCTTCTCTCAACTTTATATACTTCAATGGCTTTTAAGAAACCCATAAACGCTTCTTGAATTAAATCTTCTTTTTCTTGCCCCTTGAAATAATAACGCTTATCAACACGGTTAATGATACGCTCTATAATACTTTCGTAATTTGCAGTTAAAATATCACGTTCTAAGTAACCGTTTCTTTGAGCTCCAATAACCAAAAATTCATCTGGTGCTTTTGATAGATTTTTTCCATATCTCTTCTTTAATTCCTCATAAGCCATAGCTGAACCAGATTCTAATAATACGTTTAGAGATTTTTCATCTAGTTCGTTTACCTGATTAAACGAAGCAAAACGCAACAAATAAGAAGGGAACAGGAATTTTGACTTATTATGTAAATTTACAAGAGTGTCTACTGAGCATACATTCTCAGTTATCTCAAAATCTTCTTTAGCTTCTTTATCACTCTCTATAGCAAATAATGCATCTAAGTCATAATTTTCTAAGAATGTTTGTAATGACATGTAGCTTCCTCCGTAATTTCAAGTTATGAGCCCATTATAGATTTTTTTTATTTGAAAAAAAGTAAATTTCAATTTTTTTTACTTAAGGTACTCCGTTTTTTTGAAAAAGAACTTGACAATTATTGTTTAGAAAAGGAAAAACGTCTTTTTATCTAAAATTTATATTGGATAACTTAAGTCTCTTATGAAAAGAGCAATTAACATTTACATTAACTAATTACATACATATGTTTTACTGTTATGAGGAGGATTTTTATGAAGGTTGGTTTAGTTGGTTTAGGTAAAATGGGGTTAAATTTAGGAATGAATTTAATCGATAATAAACATGAAGTTGTAGGTTTTGATTTGAATGGTGCTGCCGTAGAAGAAATTAAAGCATATGGCGCACAAGGAACTTCCAACTTGGAAACACTTGTAGAGTCTTTAGGGTCTCCAAGAGTATTGTGGATTATGGTTCCGCACAATGTGGTTGATACAGTATTAGGACAAATAAAACCGTTACTAGAAAAAGGCGACATTGTTATTGAAGCAGGTAATTCTCATTATAAAGAATCAGTACGACGCTACAATGAGTTTAAAGAAACAGGTATTTTCTATTTAGATGCAGGAACATCTGGCGGTATGTCTGGTGCACGTAATGGTGCGTGTTACATGGTCGGTGGCGACAAAGAGGCTTGGGATATAGTTGAACCTATTTTCCGTGACACATCTGTAGAAAATGGATACCTTTACACAGGAGCTGCTGGTAGTGGACATTACACTAAGATGGTCCACAATGGCATTGAATATGGCATGATGGCAGCTATCGGAGAGGGTTTCGAAGTTTTAGCGGAGTCTAAATATGATTTTGATTACGAAGCCGTAGCTAAACTTTGGAATAACGGCTCAGTTATTCGCTCATGGTTAATGGAATTGACACAAAGCGCTTTTAATAAAGATGCTAATCTAGATGCCCTTAAAGGGATTATGCATTCTTCTGGTGAAGGTAAGTGGACAATTGAAGAAGCGTTAGATTTACAAGTAGCTACTCCTGTTATTTCAGCGAGTTTACTTAGCCGTTTTGCTTCGCTTAAAGGCGACAACAGTTTTACTGGTAAAGTTGTTGCAGCTTTGCGAAATGAGTTTGGCGGTCACGCAGTAGAGAAAAAATAAAATAAATTAACAAAAGACCACAATTAGTAATTATAAAAATTACTAATTGTGGTCTTTTTGTGCTTAAAACTGTTAAGACTAATTGCTTAACTTATATTAGTTAAAGTGGTTTAGCTTTAAACAACAAGTCCACATGTGCAGTACAAATTTAATGTTTTTATAAAATGGCTATATTAGAAATGCATAAAAAGAACCGAATATAAATTATATTCGGTTCACTTGTTTAATTCCACCAATGGAATCCATCTTTTTTAAGCAGTTCATCGGACTGGATAGGTCCATGTGAACCAGCTGCATAATCATAGATAGGAGCTGAATTAGAGAATGCTTGTAGAATAGGTTCTACCAATTTCCAAGAATATTCTACTTCATCCCATCGAGCAAAGAAGTTTGAGTTACCAGACAAGGCATCAAAAATTAAACGCTCATATGCTTCTGGAGTATTCTTAGAGTTAATGGTGTGCTCTACCTTTACAGGTTCTACTTTTTTATTATCAAATGGATTGTTTGAATTTAAAACATAAGAAATACCTTCAGTAGGGTTTATTTCAATAGTTAGTNGGTTGGGTTTTCCGGAATTTCCGATAGTTTCTGTTCCTTTAAACTCTACGACTATCTTTGTGTGTTTTTCTTTCATACGTTTTCCGGTTCTAATATAAAAAGGAACCCCAGACCATCGGTCATTATTAACTAAAAACTTAGCCGCTATAAAAGTATCAGTTTTTGAATTTTCATTTACACCTGGTTCATCCATATACCCTACAACTGGTTGTCCACTAATTTGCCCCATAGTATATTGCGCACGTACAATTGATTCTGGAACTTCATCTACACTTAATGGTGAAATAGATTTTAAGGCACTTACCTTTTTATCACGCATATCTCCTTGTGAATCTTCTTTATCCATAGCAACCAACATAAGCATTTGTAGCATGTGGTTTTGTATCATGTCACGAATTGCTCCTGAGTTATCGTAATACGATGCTCTTTCCTCAACACCAACTGTTTCACTAGCAGTAATTTGTATATTAGCTATGTGCTTGTTGTTCCACATAGACTCCACAATTGGATTACTAAAGCGAATTGTTTCTATATTTTGTACCATTGCTTTACCTAAGTAATGGTCTATTCTATATACCTCATCTTCTTTGAAAGCCTTGCTTAATTTATCATTTAAAACTTGTGCAGTTTTTAAGTCATGTCCGAACGGCTTTTCAATTATTAATTTTTTCCAGCCTTTTGTATTACCTAAACCACTTTCTTTTATGTTTAAAGCAATAACATCAAAAAATTCAGGAGCTACAGAAAGATAAAACATTCTATTTTCAGGAAGACCAAGCTCATCTTCAAGTTTTACAACTTTATCTAATAATTTGTTGTAATCATCTTTATTATCTACATTTAAAACTGAATAGCTAAAGTGTTTAATGAATTCTTCAAATTCATTTGCATCACTTGATTGTTGTCTAGAAAAGTCTACAATTGATTGTCTAACATTAGATTGGAATTGTTCATCGCTCAGTTCACGCCTACCTAAACCCACTATATTAAAAGGAAGTTTTAGTTTGTTTTCTTTGTATAGACTGTAAAGCGCTGGGTATATTTTTCGTTTTGCTAAATCTCCAGTTGCTCCAAACAAAACGAAAGTCATTGATTCTGTCATAGTAATTCCTCCGATTTCAACTAAAAAAATAGTAGATTATGTGTAAATGTGGTTTTTGAAATCGCACATTTTCACATGTCTATTAATGTAGGTTGCTTATGCATATGTAGGTGTGAAATAAAGTTCACAAAAATCTTCTACTACTTCTTCGCCTTGTTCAAGGTCGCTTTCAAATAATGGATTTGATTGTAAAGAGTGAAATAATTCTCGTGCAAGCGTTCGCCATACTAATATACGTAGGTTTTCATCATAATCAGTTTGCCCTTCATTATCTAATTCTTCATTAGAGTTTATTTCTGCTTCCTCTTCATGTGCGATGAGCGAAATGATGATGTCCCCGGTTTCCCAAATGTACATACCTTTGTTATAGAGGTCAAAAGTATATACGTTTGTAATGTCTTCTACTTGTGCTAAATGTTCTGCTGTAGAGACAATATATATATTTTTAAGGTTCATTAATAGTATTTTAGGAAGCATTTGTAGACACTCCACAAGTCTATATTTAGATGTGTCTTCACCAAAATTTTCAATTATATCTTCACTTATAATAAATCTTTCTTTATTAAATCTAATCATTCGTTGGTTATTATCTAACGTATCCTCTACTTTTAGGTAAGTATCTTTATTATCAAGTAGCTTTAATCCAGATGTATTTCTTATTTCATAAATAAGTTCTTCATCGTTTAAATACAATTCTTGTTCTAGTTTCACGCTAATAACCTCCCGATTAACTTACTTATAATAATTATTGTAAAAAAAACAGTAAACTCCTTAAATATGTCTAGTAAATAGCGCACATGTGCAGCACAAGTCTATAGAAAAAGTCACATGTGCTCAACATGTGCTGCACATGTTGAGAGTTTTTAGGCAAAAAATATGCATGGCTATATTTAATAACCATGCATTACATGTTTTATAAAAATTCTTTACCTACTTTTTTAAAAGCGTTTAAATATTGCTTTCTACCTTCAACACCTTCATGTAACTGTGAAGCCATAACTTTTAATGTTTCCACTCGTTCTGCAAAGAAATCGACTATATCTGCTAATTCCAATCCATTTCGTTTAGATAAGTGTTCAGATGGGTCAACAACAGCATAAGCTCCATCAAATTCTACAGTAGGATTATAGTTTAAGTATTCATCCTTTTTAAATACTTGATATCTAATCTTCTTATCTTCGCAATAATATACTTTGTTGCTAATTGTTTTCTTATTGCTATCTTCATAAACGTAAATCAATACAGCTCGTTTACCGTTAATATACTCTTGTGGTAAAGCTGGTGTTAAATAAGTTAAAAGAGCATCTAGTGCATGAACTTCATCTTGTACTTGTCTGGTGTGTTCCTCTTCAACTACAGAGTATAGATGTGTAGATTTTTCTAGTTCTTTACGTAATCTCTTGAAATCCAAAGCGAATCCTCCTGTGCATATAGTAAGTTTTATATTATTTATTGAAAAACGACTCTAGATAAACTTTTTAAGCTTTTTATACAAATAAAAAAGTGAAAAAGATATTCTAGCCTATATTAATAACGAAAGATAATTTAAAAACTTAAATGTTCAAGCTTTAGATTTTAAAGATTAACATGAGGGATTGTGTAATATCATTGCAAATGCATTTGTAGTCTTNTTGTAGATTTTATATGGAATNCAAACCAAAAACATACAAGATACATGTATAGCATAAAACACATGTAGAGCACATGTGCCGCACATGTGCGATTTGTAATCGACCTTTATTTTAGAAATGTAGCATTAAGGAGTGAGAAAATTGTTAAATAAACAGCAGCTTAAAGCTGTGGAACATATAAATGGACCACTATTAATTATCGCTGGAGCTGGCAGCGGGAAAACAACTGTATTAATAGAAAGAATTAAAAATATGATAGAAACACATAATATAAGACCTAATAATATATTAGCTGTTACTTTTACAAATAAAGCNGCTAAAGAAATGGTTGATAGACTAGAAGGGAAATTAGGAGAAGAGCTAGTATATGGTTTAGANATGTCTACGTTTCATTCATTTTGCAATAGTGTATTAAAAGCTAATTTAAACTTTGTGGATTCTAACTTTACGAGTGCATTTGAAATTGCAGATGAAAATCTTGTTAGAGCTTACATAAAACAAATAATAAAAGGTAGAACAAAAATTCAACCTAGGACTTATGCTGATTATATATCTTCATTGAAAAATGAACTTGTAACTGCGCAGATGTTTGTAGCAGAAGATTATTCATCAGAATTTATTGATAAGAATAAAGTTGAAAAGATGGTTTCTAAATGGTATAAGGATAATCCGGAACACATGTCATTACTGGGTTACGTATATATGCAGTATGAAACTCTAATGAAAAAAACAAATACATTGGATTTTGATGATTTAATTATGCAGACCGTTCATTTATTTCAAGAGAATCCACCAATATTAAATAAATANCAAGAAAAGTATANGTATCTTTTAATTGATGAATATCANGATACAAACAGAGTNCAGTATGTGTTAGCCAAAATGCTTGCCAACAAATACAAGAACATTGCTGTTGTTGGGGATGACGCACAAAGTATTTATGCTTTTAGAGGAAGCGACATACGTAATATTTTAAATTTCGATTTTGATTATTCAGATGCAGAGGTAATAAAACTTGAACAAAATTACCGTTCCACTAAAACAATCTTGCAGGCTGCAAATGAGATAATTGCCAAAAACAAAAATCAAAAGAAAAAGAAATTGTTTACCGATAATCCTGTAGGTAAGCCCATTACACTTATGGACTCTTCTCTAGCGGAAGAAGAAGCATCAATGGTAGCTTCTAAAATATTAGAGTTAGTAAAAGAAGATNATAGAAAGTATAGTGATTTTACTATATTGTATAGAGCTAATAGGCAAAGCGCACGTATTGAACAAGCTTTAAAATTTGAGAACATTCCTTATTTTATATACTCAGGTAGGTCATTCTTTGATATTCCAGAGGTCAGAATTATTATTAAATACATGCAATTTGTTCATAATCCCAACAATATAGAAGCCTTCAATGAAATTATTCAGCATCCTAAAAGACGTATTGGGGATAAAACGATAGAAAAAATAACAGCAGAGTTTTTAAATCGTAGCATAGTGGATATTCTTGAAGACCCTAGTGGCATTGTTCGCATGCAAGCAACTGGAAAGAAAGAAGCAAAAGAATTTGTAGATATTATTAAGGAGATGCAGTCACTTGCTCCTGTTACCCCAGTTAATCAGTTAATTGAAAAATTAATAGAATTACTAGATTTTAAAAATAAGGTCTTACCTTCATTAGATAAACCTGATGCTAACGAGGCAATGAAAAACATAGAGACGTTGCTGGAAATCTTAGTATCCAAACAGATAAAAGACAACAAAGAAATATTTGTTAAGGAGTTTGTGGAAGAAATAGCTTTGGGAAGCCCAAAGGATGAACCGAATTCTGAGCATGTTAAGTTAATGACAATACATTCTTCTAAGGGCTTAGAATTCCCTGTTGTTTTTGTTATTAACATGCAGGAAGATGCTTTCCCAAACGTTATGTTTAAAGATGAATATTCCCAAGAAGAGTTAGAGGAAGAAAGACGTTTAGCCTATGTTGCATTTACAAGAGCAAAAGAAGAGTTATATTTAAGTAAACACAATTATATGGTTACGAAAAAAGGAGAATCTTACCCTCTTACCCCTTCTCCTTTTCTAAATGAGTTTAGCAGGAAGATACTAATAACTGAGTATTTATAATGTTCTTGTGAATTGTGAGATTGGATAGTATCTAAAAATTTCATGAAATGCATACCTAATGTTCTTAAAAATGTAGATGATTTATAAGTGCATTTATGTATGCCCATTAAATAATCTAAAAACACAGCATAAAACTCCACATATGGAGCACAACTCTACANGTGTCGCACATGTAGAGTTGTTTTAAGATATCAAAACCCCTCTCCTTATTCTNAATGAAATTAAGAATAAACAGGTTTAAATATATATATTTAGTTAATTTAACAGTTTAAAATCCTGGTGAATATACTACATTTACTCTANATGTATTATACAAGCAATGCACAAATAGCCATATTACTTAAATGATTTTTAGTGTTTTGTAATTATCAATGTTGGACTAANTACTAACATTTAAATTATCAAAGGATTTAATAATAAGTATGTATATACAATTACTTTAACGTATCCTAATAGACTTTAAATGTATAAGTTCAAAAAACCATTAGGCAAGTTGCTATTTTAATCATGGTAAATTATAAACGTGTACATAGCTTGTGTTACATAAAAACTCCACATGTGCAGCACAAATAGCTATGTGTCGCACATGTGGAATACTTGTATTATATAATTAAGGGTAAATTTTACTGAACAATATTAGTTATTTAGCTNAAATATATGACTGGATAAGTAGANAACGAAATTTATAAATTGTTAGTGAATGGNAATTTNTAAATTTTACATATGCATCCTAAAGACGGTAAAACCATTGGTTTAATATAAGAAAATCTATATTCAAAGGCTTGACGAAAGCATAAGTTAACAACAAGCCTGTATGGTGTGTTTAACCATTGAAGGGATTTTATATACTTCATCATAAAATACATCGCTATTTACACCAAATTCTTCTACAGGGTCAATTTTTGAAACATCCTTAACATTGAACCTTCCATTTTGTTTTGAAAATAATTGCACATACGTAAGCTCTTCATCGCACAGCAAGTGTGCATCGTATTCTTTCGTTCCNTATACAACTTCTAAACCTATAATCACTAAGTTGTCTTTAATATTTATTTGGTTCATTTCAATTGTAAACATATATGAACGGTCCTCCATTCTATTTATATATCTACTATTGACTAAAAATTTAGAATTTATACTTCGAAAATTCTTATATTCTACGTATTAATCACGTTAGCACCCATTTTTCCTGTTCCTAAAATCTAGTTTTATTAAAGAACGTTTTAACAATATATACAAACCAATATATTNTTTTTAGTCTAATATGTCCGAGCAAACCACTATTAAATGTAGCTAACGCACATACAACAATGACACAGATATTTAGGNTAATGATTCCAAATTAAAGACACTTAGTGTTTCCACATGTGCACTACTTTTAGTGTACAAANACTCTACATGTGTAACACAAGTCTCTATGTGCAGCACATGTAGAGTNTTTGTTTTGCCTATTAAGCGGAAGTATTTAGTTCATCTCTTTTTGAGAATATGTGTTATTGCTATTAATTGTACACATGAATGGTAAGTTATTTAAACTTTAGACAACTAGCGGGAATCTCAAATCCACGCTCAATACATGTGTGGCACATGTTAAGCACATGTGCGATTGTGCAGCACATGTAGANTAATAAGATTTTCTAAACGAGATAAGATAACAACATAATTTTCATATATAGTCATTATAACTTTAATATATATAAACTATATACTTCATATAACACCAATACATATCTTTATTATGCAAAGTATATAGAAAGTATATATGAGTGTTATAAATTAAGGTATTGTGAACATACTTAAAAGGTTTAAATAAATTTTAATTAGAAGAGGGGAAGTGAAACAAAGAAATTATTTATAAACAAGAAAAAAATGTAAAAATGTTTTCTTTATTTTTTTAGGTTTACTTCGATTATTTAGTTAAGTCGAATTAAGTAATTTAATTTATGGAGGGCGCTATTATGAAAAAACCATATGGATTAGGAGAAATCCTAGTTACTAATAGATACATAAGTAGAGAGCAGTTATCAGAAGCTACTCAATTGCGCATTACCAAAAACATACCTTTAGTAGATGCACTTTTAGAACTTGGTTATGTACAGGAGGAAGTTATACTACAAGTATTGTCCAAACAACTAAGGTTACCAATTCGCTCTAAAAATGATATAAAGGTTGATTTAAATGTTGTAGATATTATTTCAGAAAGAATAGTTAAAACACACACTTGTTTTCCATTTGAAATGAACAGTAGTTTTGTTAAAGTTTTAGTTTCTGACCCTCTTAATCTCAAGTTAGAAGATGATATCTTTACAGATACCAATTTAAGATGTGAGTTTTATTTAGGTTACAAAGTAGAAATTAATCAATTAATAAGTGATTATTATGGTACCAGCCTAGTCATTCAAGACATGGATGAGACAGAAAGTGAGGACGATATGGAAGACGTAGCTAGTGCATTTGATATTGGTTCGCAAGACGATATGTCACCAATCATAAAAGTAACTAATTCAATCTTTAAAAATGCTGTAACAGAAGGCGCATCAGATATACATATTGGAGCAACTGAGAAAAAGGTAGAGGTTAGATATAGAATTGATGGAATCCTGCACAAGGTTCGTGAATTGCCAAGACGTGTTCAAGCAGCTTTGATATCAAGAATAAAAACGATGGCGGATATGGATATTACAGAAAGAAGAGTTCCTCAAGATGGACGAATTCAAATTAATTTAAACGGAAAAGCAATAGATATGAGGGTATCAACTTTACCAAATGTTAATGGTGAGAAGGTAACTATACGTTTATTAGACAAAGGTAATTTGCTAATGGATATTAAAGATTTGGGTTTTCAACCTAAAATTGAAGAGGAGTTTGCTAGACTTATAAACTCACCAGTAGGAATTATCTTAATAACAGGACCAACAGGTAGCGGTAAGTCCAGTACACTATATACCGTTATTAATGAACTAAACGATGAATCTAAAAATATTATTACTATCGAAGACCCAGTAGAATACATGCTGGATGGAATTGTACAGGTAAATGTAAATGCTAAAGCTGGTATGACATTTGCTGAAGGATTAAAAGCAATTTTAAGACAAGACCCTGATATTATCTTAATAGGAGAAATTCGTGATAAAGAAACCGCAGGTATAGCTGTTAAAGCTTCTAATACAGGGCATTTAGTATTTGCTACATTACATACAAACGACGCAGTATCCACAATTGTTCGCTTAATGGATATGGAAGTAGAACCGTACCTTGTTGCTGGTACGGTTAAAGGTGTTATTAACCAAAGACTTGTAAGACGAGTGTGTCCGCATTGCAAAGTAGCCTACAAATCAAAAGAATATAGTGAAGAAAAAGCATTTTTTGGTATACCTGACTTCCTAGAGTTAAAACTCTACAAGGGGACCGGGTGCGATAGATGCAAGAACACGGGTTATAAAGGTCGAGTAGCTATTCATGAGTTGTTTTTAATGAATGATGAGTTAAGAAAGATGATTGTAGATGGAGCTAGTGAATCCGAAATCCGGTCAAAAGCTGTTGAAATGGGTATGACCACAATGAAACAAGATGGCTTTGATAAAGCTTTAGAAGGGTTAACTACATTGGAAGAAGTAAGGCGTTTCGTACTAGTAACAGAATAGTTTTTTATTTATAAGGGAGGGAAGGGATTGCCTACATGTGCTTCACAAGTGCTGCACATGTAGAGCACATGTGCCCGAATTAATGAGCAGTATTACCGATAAAATTAAGTACCAAGTTTCATCAGATAACTTTTTGGTAGTTGATATTGGAACACAAAACATGAAAGTTATAGAAGTGAAAAGAAAGGGTCAAACCTTTCAAATCAAAAAAGCTTTTACGATTAGTGAGATGTCTAAATTCTTTACGGGACCTGATATGTTTAACGTAAATGGAATCGTAGAATCATTATCTCAAATCCTACAGTTAGAACGAATAAAAACTAAGAATATTTTGTTATCATTTTCTGCTGGAAAGTTGCAATCTAAAATTATCAGTGTACCTGAACTTCCGGATAAAGAGCTAAGAACGTTTGTGGAGTTGGAGTATCCAAAACAACTACAAAACTACAACAAAATGACAGATGTCGTNGATTATATGCCCCTTGGAATTTTCACCAAGCCTAATTCAAACCAAAAACAACTTTCTGTGCTATTAGCTTCTTACCCAATTATTGATGCGGAACGAATTATTAAGGAATTTCAAAAGAAGAAATATAAGGTGAATGTTATTGAGGTTGATGTTGCTGCTTTAGGTAACATAGGAAGAATCTATAATGAATCAGATAGTGAAGATATTGTGGTCTTACATGTAGGGCATAATATCTCTCAAATGGTATTTTTAAAAGCAGATGCAGTTGTATTTAGTAGAACTGTTGCATTTGGTATGGGCAATTTAATAAAGTCTATACAAAACCAAGAAGATATTAGCTTTGCGCAAGCTGAATCAATTGTTAAAGAAGTTGGCTTACATGCTACTGAAGATGTACAATCAGATAACTTTACCATTTTTGCTGATGACTACAATGACATTGTAGAACAATATTTAACAAATACACTTAACGATGTATATCGTTCGTTTCAGTCAGTCAATTCAAACTACGGGTTAAGCATATCAAGCGTATTATTAACTGGTGGCTTTTCATCTGTATCTGGTTCTCAAGAAATAAGCCAGCGTATTTTAGAAATGTCTGTAGAAGAATTTTATATTGAAAATGGTGAGAAAATTCGTTTGGAAAACGGTATAACCATTGTAAATGACACTGAAAAAATAATAGATGGTGTATACGCTATTTGTTTAGGTACTGCTATTAGAGATGCATTTTAATACGTGGTTTCAGGTTTAACGGCACAAAAGGGGGAGTAGTATGCCGTATTTTAAAATTAAAGCATTAGATTCTAATGGAAGATTAATTGAAGAAAAAATCGAAGCGGATTCCATGGATGTTGTAGTGGCGGAACTTGAAAGAAGAAGTCTGTCTACACTAGAAATTAAACCTGTAAGTTCTTTTGCAACAATGCTTAGTCCGAAAAGTGTTTCGAAAAAAGATTTAGCTAATTTCTGTAAACAACTTGGTTACCTAATTGAAACAGGTATTGCCCTGCATAAAGGTGTAGAAATTATAGGAGAGCAGGTTCGTAACCCCTATTTTAAATCCGTAATAAATAAAATTATTAAGGACATTAAAGAAGGTATTACACTCTCCCAATCAGCTTCAAAACATCCAAAGGTGTTTCCTGATTCAATCGTATTTCAATTGAGAGCCGCAGAATCAGGTGGTTTTATGCAAGATGCATTATTTAACGTAGCCGCTGGTTTAGAACGTGATGCAAAATTCTCTAAACAAGTTAGAGGCGCTATGATGTATCCTGCTATGGTTTTAGTAGTAGCCTTAGGAATTGTATATTTCATGTTAGCAATGGTAGTTCCCAAAATGGCTAATACGTTAAAATCATTTGATGCGGAATTGCCACAAATTACTCAAATAGTAATGAAAGCATCCGATTTAGTAACAGGTTATTGGTATATAGGGCTAGCTATTATTGTAGCCTTAGTCTTTCTAATAAGGTTTGTACTTAAAAGCGAAGGTAACAAAAAGAAACTGGATATCTTTTTGTTAAAGATACCAGTAATAGGTAAGTTAATAACAGCAGTAAACATTGCTAGAATGACAAGGGTCATGTCCTCTCTTTTATCTAGTGGTGTACCAATAGATGATACATTGCAAAATCTTAGAAATATCCTTACTAATAGGGTTATGTCGGATGAAATTCTTAAAATAAGAACAAAAGTCGTAGAAGATGGTTACACGCTAAGTAA
>Ga0058693_1000547_pt1 | contig 14710 bp, 27 predicted proteins | sample AgamicOrMarz_FD_55217 | JGI IMG/M metagenome (GOLD analysis project Ga0058693, IMG submission 55217) | Agave microbial communities from Guanajuato, Mexico - Or.Ma.rz | ecosystem: Host-associated > Plants > Phyllosphere > Phylloplane/Leaf | place: Guanajuato, Mexico | collected 2012-06-04 | reverse complement strand
CCGGTTTCCGGCAAGCTCGATGGCTTGAGCATTCTGCTGGTCGACGACTCGCCGGAAGTGCTGGAGACCTTGAAGCTGCTGCTGGAGATGGAAGACGCCGAAGTGACGGCCTTCGACCATCCCGTGGCAGCGCTGAAAGCCGCTGAGAGCACGCGCTACGATCTGATCATCTCAGACCTCGGCATGCCGGTCATGACCGGCTATGAACTGATGGCTGCCCTGCGCAAGCTGCCGCTGGTGAAAAACGTACCGGCGATCGCCCTGACCGGGTATGGCACTCAGAGCGACATGCAGAAGTCCCGGGAAGCCGGGTTCGATCAGCATCTGGGCAAACCGGTGGCGTACGACGACCTGATTGAAACCATCGAGGCGTTGCGCCGTTCGGAGTTGCTGTAAAGCTCGCCAGCGCTCCAACGCAAAAAGCCCCGCCACACGATTAAGTGAAGCGGGGCTTTTCGTTTTTGAAGAGGTGGTGTCCCAGGCGGGGTTCGAACCTGCAACCTTCCCCTTAGGAGGGTCAATTCACGGCCAATAAACAAAGGGCAAGGCCAGTAAATCGGCAGCTTTACGTTCCATTGAGTACAGCGGAACACAACGGTATAGTGATTTTTGCTGTCACCCTGCTGTCACGGTCGAACCCTTGAAAACCAAAATCACTCAAAAGCTAATCGGCAGCCTGGCTGCAGAACCGAAAGCATACCGCGTGCATGACACTGTGCAGCCGGGGTTCTTCATCCGTGTGCTGCCCAGCGGGCACAAGTCGTACATGGTGACTTGGGGGCGCAACAAAAACGCCACCTTGGGCCGCGTCGGCGTCCTAACGCTCGATCAAGCCCGAACTGAGGCTGCCCAGTACCTGGCCGACGCGCACGCCCACGGCGAACCATTGGCAGTCGCCCAAGGCCGAAAGGGGATCGCCCTGCCCTCTCTGCGCGAATTCATCGACGACACCTATATGCCGTGGTTCAAGGCCCACCACAAGGGTCATGAAAAGACCCTGCACACACTCGACAACAATTTCGAAACGATCATCCATCGGCGCTTGGGCGATATCACAGGTCGCGATCTGGAGCATATCCGCACCGGATGGATGCAGGCCGGCAACAAGCCTTCAACGGTGAATCGCAAAATGGGCTCAATCAGCGGGGTATTCAGCCGGGCGGTTGAGTGGGACTACATCTCCGAGCACCCCTCGGCCAAGCTGAAACAACTCAAGGTCGACTCCAACGGAGTTATCCGATACCTGAGCGCTGAAGAATCCCCGCGCCTGCGTGAAGCGCTAGATGCTCGCCAAGAGGAAGCGCGCGCCGAACGAGAGACGGCGAACAAGTGGAGAAGGGATCGCGGAAAACAAGAGTTGGCCAGCCTTCTTGAAGTCCGATTTACGGACCACTTGAAGCCTATGGTGCTGGTTTCCCTGAATACAGGCATGAGACGCGGCGAGCTGTTCGACCTGAAATGGCCCGCGGTGAACTTCCAAACGAAGACGATCACCGTCGCCGGCGCTACCACCAAAACCAGCGACACACGACATATCCCGATGAACAAGGAGTCTGTCAGCGTGCTTGAGGAGTGGAAAAAGCAGTCCGGAAAGTCTCAGTACGTTTTTCCGAGCCAATCCGGCGGCCGCCTGGAGGGCGTGAAAAGCGCCTGGCTAGGCCTGCTTGAGCGTGCCGGAATCGAGGCGTTTCGGTGGCACGATATGCGCCATGACTTCGCGTCACGCCTGGTGATGGCTGGCGTCCCCCTGAATACGGTGCGGGATCTGCTGGGGCACGCCGATATCAAAATGACGCTGCGCTATGCGCATTTGGCTCCCGGAACAAAAGCAGCAGCAGTCGAGCTGATTTAGGACTTGCCAGTCACATTGCTTAGTAAATCATCCAGCTCTTTATCCTCGCCCATGTAAGAGATTTTCTCCCCTACATTGACTTCGCCTTTTGGAACTTTGATTTGAGGTGAGACCCTATCGATCGGGCGCCCAATAAGTAGCTCGACCTCCTCCTCGGTGATGCTAGTAAAAGTCCCTTTTTCCGCCAACTCCTGCGCCTTCTCCTTGATGTACTCCCAGACAAGCTTTATCAGCTGCAGCCTCGGCGTTACAAAATATAGGTCGCCTTCTTCATCTTGAATAAACGAGCCTTTGCGGTCTCTGAAATATCCTGCTCGGTACCTGTAATTCTCAGGCTCGACGTAATGCAGGTTATAAAAAATATCGTATGAATCTTGGATCACCGACTTGATACATAGCTCTTCGTGGCTAAGTAAGGATGGAGCGAAGAACATCATATTTACGATGCGTTCATGCTCTTCAGGCGACCAAAGCACATCTGCCGCATAAGAGAGGGTGCTTTCTTCGCCCGAAAGGGTGATTTTCCTATGATGCGCATGAACCTTCACGGCTGACTCAATCACACCAGTGATTGACTGGTGGCCCACCCTTGAAGACATCTCGATCAGGAATTTAACCCTCGGATCGAGCCTCAGCGTCAGCGCGTCCGTCTTTTTCGTAATCTTTTTGGTGGTCATTGAGCCTCTCCTTTGCTCAATCCTACACGTTCCATATCGTCCCGTTCAATTCTATTTAATACTGCACATCATTTGACGTGCAGTATTTCTTGCAATAGCATTTCACCAAACACACAGGGCCAATCGCGGCCGAGGGGAAAGCAAAATGCAGGAAATCACTCAGGCAGTACCGCTATCAGTCAGCGTTGAAGACGCTGCGCGCATCGTCGGCCACTCGCGCACCGGTATCTACGGATTCATTGCCAAGGGGGAAATCAAGAGCTTCAAAATCGGCCGTCGCCGCGTGATTTTGGTAAGCGAACTCAATTCGTTTGTCGAGCGCGCCGCAAAGGCTGGTGCTCGGTGAGGTCTGGGCCTGAAAAGGCCGCGGAGAAGGATGTCGAGCCGGTGCTACCAACACCGGCCCGACGCATCACATCAGAATGCTTGGAGAAGCCACAGATGGGACCAGATGATTCTACGTCCTGCCGCGCCGTCGGCGCCACCATCGCCGCAATAGTCGAGACGCCACCAGATAGCCACACCACCGAGGCTCAGGCTCTGAGAATGATTCAGGCGCTCAGGGTTGGCCCGGTGTCATCGATCGCCGCCGCTCAGCAACTGGATATTGTTCACCCTCCCTCAACGATCCGGCACCTGAGAAAACTCGGCTGGGGAATTCTCACCAGGTGGTGCTATCAGGCAGCGGCCCCTGGTCGCCGCCCTCATCGCGTCGGCCTCTACGTTCTCGTCGAAGAAAACCAATAATCGATGCAGGGGGATGTCCTCAAAACTGAGGGGATCCTCTGCGCCTGCCTGTGAGCTGCCGAATGGCGATCAAAAGAAAGGGGTTCAAGCCCAAGGCCAAACCGTTTGCCATGATGCTGTGGCAGATGGGGCAGTCTGCCCCCTATCGCGCGCTGAGCTTCACCGCCAGGGGGGTGCTGATGGAGCTTCATATGCAATACAACGGCAGCAACAACGGGGATCTGTCGGCGACACGAACAATGGCCAAGGAGTGGGGAGTAAGCTCCCCGAACAGCCTTCAGAAAGCTCTGACCGATCTGCTAAACGGGGGTTGGATCATTCAGACCCGTACCAGCTACTTCTCCCGTCATGGGTCGCGGTGCGCGCTCTACGCGCTTTCTTGGTACGCCATTGATGAGTGCCCAGGGAAGGAGCTGGAAGTGGCCCCGACGAGCACCCCACCAAGAACTGTCCGCGACCTGACAGATTCGAATTGATCCTGTATTGATTCGATACACGTAGCGGTATTGAATCGATACACATAGAAAAATTGGATGTACCGTTCTGTCTGGTTCCGTTCAAAAACTCGCTCATCGTGTATTGATTCGATACCACTAAATCAATTCTTCCTGTATCGAATCAATACACCCTTATAGATATCTACCATACCAGTCGTTGATTCATGTGCGAGCTAACAGGTCCTGCCCCGCTCCCACAGCAAAAGGCACCACCCCGTTGCAGGGTGGTGCCGTCGATACAACGAAAGTTTCGTAGTTGCTCAGTCAATTCCTTCGCGAGCTCCAACTACACCATGGGATGCGCCCAGGTGACGATGCCGCCAACAGAAGTTGCCACTGAACAGGCGGATCTGCTCGATGTGACGGGCAATGTCGGAAGCGGTTGTGTTTTTCTCGTCCAAAAGCATGACATCCAACAGTGGGCACAGGACGCGAGCCAGCTTGTCGAACTCCTCCCTGGCGAAGTTCATCGAGCACATTTGCTCGGGAGTGAGCGTTGCCTCGCTCAGCAGCTCTGCATGGATGGCGCGGGGTTGCAGATTCATTTCGCACCCCCTTGCAGCCAAAACTTGCGGAACACGTCATAACGCGCGTCATTCAGCCCTGGGTTGTGGTGTGTGGCGAGCATTGAGGCAATCTGCGCCTCGATCACCTCCGTCAGCGCCGCCACGTCCTCCTCAGAGCCATAACGCAAAGCTGTCTTGAGCAGGTGGGTGGCGTAGGCCTTGCGGCGCTCTATCAAGTGGCTCATTGCACACCCCCTTCCAGGAGTCGCTCGTAGTCCTCAATGAAGCAGTCGACTACGCTGGCATGATCCATTGCGACGAACGCACCGAGCGAGGCAAGACGCGCCTGGCTGGAATGCTGTGGCGCGGAATCCTTGAGGGCGATCATCAGCGCCTCCAGTTGCTGCAGGATCTCCTTGCAGCCCCTCAGTTGCTCGAAAGCATCAGACGCGACGTTGTGCACAGACTTGTCGGCGAAAGTCATAGCACACCCCCTACGCTCAGTCCTTTGAAAGCCGGAGCGCCCGGCAGGACCTTCACGCTGATATCGCCGAGGATCTTCAAGGGTGCCAACTGGGTCAGCTTGATGTTGGCCGGCAGCACCATGGTGGTGATGACCTGACCGTGCGCGTTCAAAATTTGAATGGTATTCTGTTTAAATTGCATGACGTGTGCCTCTAAGCTTCGTCGTGTGATCGCCTTCCCGGTGTTAGCGCACCGGGTTGGCACCTCTTTTTAATCGGCTAAATTCTCAGCCGGTTACTGCTGACCCTTCTCTTTGACTTCCAGCCCCGCCACCAGAAGCGCGCGGATTGCTGCTGTCCTGTTTACCTCGACCCCTGTGTCGCCGGTGACGCGCCTTGCGTATGCGTCGACGCGCTCAATCAATTCCTGGGGCAGTCTCATCGTTACGGTTGGTGTGTTTGCCATGGGAGCCTCATCTCGTCTTGATGGACTTAGTGTAAGACAGTGTCTTACATAGATCAACAGGGGGATGGAAAATAATTGCAGCCCCAAAAAGTGGGGTCAGATCTGAAATCGCACCCCTCCAGTAACGCTGCTAGCGTTAACGGCGGCTGTCACGATCATCGTGATAACTGGCCAGGGATATGCGCGGATTTGCGCTCACATCTGGATTTGAGATCCGGAAGTCTGAGCTGACCTACCAGAACGGGAGGGCAGGAAATGTTTTGTGGCCACCGCCTGCTATGAGCTTTCGCGACCAGGTCGTAAAAGGCGAGGTTTCCTCCAATGGCGGGAACCTCGGAGTCCTCCACCAATGGTGGGAGTTACAGACGCATTTGTCTGATTATCTGGCGCGGATCGGCGCCGGCGGCGATCGCCGAGGTTGCGTCCCAGGTGAGCTGATCGAGCGCCTGCTGCTCGAAGGCATCGGCAAGTGATGCGGCCTTGCGCACGATGAGCAGGGCCAGCTCGGGCGGGAATGTGGTCTTGGATGGGTCAGGCAGGTAATCGCAATCGATGACTGACATAGGGCCTCCGGGAGATGTGCTCAGTTCTGAGTGTATCTCTGACGGCTAGGTAAATGCCCTGATAAATCCGTTTTTTACATGGAAATCCATCGGATTTTGACACTTGCTTGCTTAAAAATTGCTGGCCTTGCTGGAGTCTCCCATGTTCGGGGTTGAGCGCGAGTCTTACCGGTAGTGGTGGAAACGCTACAGCGTGGGGATAGAGATACTGTGTTGAAAGCTACACGGAGCGATTCAGGTGGGAGGGTTGTCTGGCAAGCCGTCGAAGTACCGGGTAACGATGTCCCAAGTGTTGCCTAGCAACTCTTCCCTGGCGCGAGCTGAAACTGATGCTGCCTCACCATGGCGCAAAGGGTCAGCGGCATACTTTATTGAGTAAACAAGATCTTCGCCGCTGCCTGAACTTTCTCTGAATTTTTCCCACCCTGACTTTTTCTTCGATTTCGGGATGTCATTGATAGTCATGCAATGGTGGACTAGAGATTCTAGGGCTCGATAGCAATAAAAACCTGTGTCATCGGCGTGCTTCATTGCGAAGGAAAGATCGGTAAAACAACGGTGCAAGAAGACGCCGTGTGGGCCAAAGCACTTCCTGTCGAGGCGCTCCAGTTCTGCAGCCACGTCTAGTCCCGCGCTTCTTGATGCCAAGCACGGAATATCGACCCCGAAGACATAATCAATGGATTTCTGTGGATTTAGCACGCGGGAAATCTCAATTTCGTATGCATAACCCAGAAGAAAACCGACCATCGCTAACTGATTTTGCACCCAAGTTTTAACTAGGTTCCGGAGGTCAAAAATATCCCATTCATGATCACTTTCTACCCAGACAGCTAATTGATTGTTAACGATGCTAACCCGCACGCCGCCGGATATGCCGGAAACCATGTGCGTGAAACCACGGGAGTTTTGCAGTGAAAGCTGGGCGCGCTCTGGAAGAATGATTCCGGTGAAAAGGTAAGCATCCATGGCTTTTCTCGTTCGTACGTTGTAGGAGGGGATTGGCGATTAGTTCCTGTCAGGCTCAACACTTAGCGGACCATTTAGCAAAAAATGCAACGGACAGGAGATGGAGCGTTGCACAAATGCTGAGTTCTGTCCTTTGAATACACTTCATCGCAGTCATAATGCCAACTCTCGGCAGACCTTAGACAGAATTCAGCCCATGGCCGCGCTCAACAACGAAATCAAAGCCTTCGTAGCCCAGGCCTTGGCCTGCTTCGACTCGCCTTCCCAGGTTCCGCCGCGATCAGGCCTGAGTAACGCATCCACCGTTACCTAACCGTTATCTAACGTTAAGACATCCCTGACAGCAGGTCGGAGCAGGCTCGTTGTGCTACCCCAGCGGGGGAAGACGCGTCCAAATCTGGACGCATCAAGAACGCGACACGTTTTCAGATCAGGCAAAACGTGTCGCGACACCTGTCATACCGAAATGGGATGGCAGGTCCGGCCCCCAACGGGGGTTGGATCGTTCAACTTCCCCCACTGGGGGTTGTTCCTCAAATTGAGGAAGTCCCGCCACTTCCCCGTAATTATCCGACCTCAGATTGAGGGTGAGCGATGCGTTCGCCTGGGCAGCTGTATCACTTTGCCTACTATCGACTTATTGCAACAAAAAATCCTCCGTCCGATCCCCCCAAAACCACCTATTTCAGTCCCATTCCGTCCCGTTCAGTGTAGCACCTGAGGTGCACCTATAAAACACTGGATATACGCTCAGATAAGTCCTAATTTGGTTGCGTCACCCGGTTTCGCAGCCAATGAGGATTGATCATGCAGACCCAACAAACGAAACAGCGAGGACCACAGGCCAAGCCAACTCGGGCAGAGCTCAATTCGGCCTGGGCGCGCCTTCGTGCTGCCGCAGACACGGGCAGCATCGAAGCTTGTGCGCTGCTCATCGCCCTCAGTGAGAACAAACCAGTCATCGGCCTGGAGTCTCGCCTTGCCCGTGCCTAGAAATTTCAGCAGTAAGCGCAACCGCGCCCGGCGTTGGATTGCAGAGCGCGGGTTGACGCTGACTGAGCTCGCCGGCGGCCGCTTCCATATCACCGGCCCCGGCGTCGATCTGCACATTGCAGAACTGGCACTGCTGCATCCGGCCGAACTGGTCGGCGCGCGCAAGAAGGCCGCTCAGTGACGGGCCGTGCCAACTCCGGGCAATGGGCGCCGGGGCAATCAGGTAACCCCGGCGGGCGTTCAGGGCAGACCCAAGCGATCCGCGCGAAGCTGGCCGAGGGCGCTGAGGCAGTGACAAGGAAGGTTCTGGCCGCCGCCAAGAAGGGAGATATGCAGGCCTGCCGGCTCATCCTTGAGCGGCTTGTACCGCCGATCAAACCTTCAGTGGAGGCGGTGACGTTCGACCTGGACGACACGGACCTGCCGAGTGCCGCCCGGTCGCTGCTCAGGGCTATCGCTGAAGGGAAGCTGCCTCCCGACCAAGGTAAGAACCTCATTCTGGGACTGGGGGCCGTTGCTCGAGTCATTGAGGTGGCAGAGCTGCAACAGGCGATGGAAGAGCTTCGCCTACAAATTGAGGAAATGAAGCGATGAGCATTAAGTCCCTGAAATCCGAACTGCAGCGGCTGGCTCAAAAAATCGGTGCTGCCGACGAGTCGGTTCTGCTGATTGTCCTGGCAGTGATCCGCGCGAGCTCTACCGAACTGCAAGAAGAATCCGACTTCCCCAAGACTGCGGGGCACCAGGTGGACTATCGAATCCAAGGAAAAAACGAGTGCCTGTTTTTCCCCTTTTCCTCAATGGATAGCGACCAGTGCGAGGAGATGGCGAAGGCTCTGATTCTGCACGTGCGCCACGTTGAACGACCAGGCAGGTATGGCGCTCAGGTCGGGATCATGGATATCCGCCACGCCCCACCGCCCGGCGCGTGGATCGTCACCAGGCCTCCAGAGGGTACGACTGTCGATCAGCACGCCGCCCAGCAATATCGACAAATCATCGAGGCGCGCAATGAAGCCTCTTAAGCAGTTGGCCAAGCTCAAAAACGAGTTGGGCCTAGCGGCCACCGATAACGATGTGAAAGCCATCAGCCAGATCATGGACGAGCTCAGCGCCGCGGCCGCCGGCGGAGTGAGTTCCGGTCGAATGACGCTCGTGGACTACTTCGAGCCTCAACCACAAACGCAAACCAACCATAGGTGCACAAAATGAACTTGCAACGATCTGTCGGCGCTATGCAAAAAGTCGGATCTGCCACTGTTTTCCTTCACGACTTCAAGAAATACCACTCCGAAAATCTGCCCGGCACCGCCTGGGCCCTTTGGCCAAATGTTGGCCCACTCCAGCGCCTTCAAGACGCAATGCTCGATCAATACTCGAAGGCATCGGCGAAAATGGAAGCCATCCGCGAAAACGCCGACCTGACCCGAGAGGCAAAAACACGGCGATCGGCAGCTGCGTTTGACGATTACGTTATGGCTGTGAAGGACGGTATCCCGACGATTCGCGAGACAGCCAAAAACCTCTACACCTACGCATCCCAGAAAATCCTCCCATTCCTGGCCCTCTCGCCAAATGACGCCGTGGGCGCATCTCTGGATGCCGAGTGCCGGGCCTACACCAGCGACCTGCCAAACAATGAGCGCATGAATCTTCTCATGCAGATGCGACAGGGCAAGGAAGTGCGCATCGCAGCGGCTGTCCTTCGCGGCCCGGCCAGGATCAGCGGCTACACGGATGAGCAAGCGGTAAAGCTCGGTGGCGCGGGCATCGCCATTGCGTATCCGGATGCGGTGGTAACGCTGGGCCTGCTTGCGATCGGCGTGCGTGAGACGCTGATGAACGCTCGCGCACTCGCCCTCGGCTTAATCACTGACGGGGTGGGAATCGATAATAAGGCCGCCGAGGTGCAGAAGTGGGGTGATTTCGGCGAGGGCTTCGCGAACCTTGCGGAGTGGCTCACTCCTATCCCGCTTGAGCTACCAGGCAAGGGGCCAACCGCCGAGATGCTCAAGAACAGTCCGAACGCGAACGATGAAGAAGCTGCTGACGACGCAGCCTGACCCAACGATGGGCGGCCGCGATCTGGCGGCCGCGATTCAGGAGATAGCCCTTGGCCAACTATCAAGAACGCTTCGCCGAGGCGTGCAAAACCAACCACTTTTCATCGTACCCGCTGAAGCAAGGTCCCGACTCCGGTTACGTCGTGTGGGATGTTCAGCACGTCCGCGACGGCCAGAAGGTAACGATTGACGGGCCGTTCTTCACCGAGGACGAAGCCCGGGTTTCGGCCGACCTTCTGCGCGGCACTTTCCGGGGTGCCAGAGCCTACCAAGGTATCTATGACCGGATCTGGAACTACGACCCGCGGCACGAACAGGTGACGGTCGACCAGGCGCATATGTCGCGCTCGCTGCTCGCCATCCGGCTCGGCGTTGCGGTTCCCAACAACAGCGCCCAGGGCGCCAAGGAGTAAACCATGTCTATGGCCACCAACTACGGCACCAAAACCCGCATCCTGCTGGGCGGCTCAGCCGGCAAGCTGTTCGGGCGTGAACACATTTACGAGCTTTCCACCGGCGACACGCGGGAAGCCGTGAAAGCGATCGACGTCAACCACCCCGGTTTCGCGAAGTACCTCGCTCACGCAAAACTGAAGGGATTGGAATTTGCAGTGTTCCGTAATCGGAAGAACATCGGCGAGAGGGATTTGAAAATGGGGGGAGCGAAGGAAATCCGCATTGTCCCCATCATCGCCGGCAGTAAGCGGGCCGGCCTGCTGCAAACCATAATCGGCGCCGTCCTGATCGTCATGAGCCCCTTCACAAATGGCGCAACGTTGGCGCCGGGTATCGCCCTCGCGGCAGGTGGCGTGATCCAGATGCTCAGCCCGCAAGCATCAGGCCTGAAGCAAAGCGCATCCCCCGAGAACTCACCGTCCTACGCCTTCGGCAGCGCCAAAAACACCACAGCCAGCGGCAACCCGGTACCGATCTGCATCGGCGAGCGCCGGTGGGGCGGGATGATCATCTCAGCCTCGATCCTGGCTGAAGACAAGACCTAGCCGACCTGGTGTACATTCATCCCTCCAAACAATGAGGACGAATCATGCACAGGATTTTGCCAGCGGCAGCCGCGATCACGTTGATTGCTGGATGCTCAAGCACCCCCGTTGATTCCGGATCAGCAAAGCGAGTACCTGCCGACCGCGTTTACGCCTATCAGACTGCGATGCCGGGTGGTGCAACGCTTGTTGTCAGCCGCGACAATGGTTTTTGGGCGTCTGGCGGGTGCTTCGCCACCCTGCTAGTAGACGGCAAGAAAGCAGCACGTCTAGATACTGGCGAGGTGGCAAAATTCCACGTTAAGCCAGGGCGTCATATCGTAGGCATTGGCGGCGACGAAGAAGGCAGTGGCTTGTGTGCAATGCAGATCGGCCAGCCAGTGAAAGAGACGGCGACTGAGCTTGTCGCCGGCGAGGTTCAGAAGTACCGGATATCAGGCACGCAAAACGGCACAGATATCCGCCCCAGCTCGCTCTGACCTGCCACCGTGTCGAAAACAACACAGTGTGTCGAAACCTGCACACTGTGGCGTTTTCGCCACCGTGGAGAGCCCGAAACTGACTAATTAAGCCTCAAGTCCTCGATCTCTTTTAGTTTGTCGCTTCTCCTGAGCCTTCGCACTTCCACGCTTCGCTTGTGGCGCGAGCTTGGCCTTCCCCTCGGCGGGTTTTTTCAGCGCGACCGCGCCCAACTGCCCGGCTGGAAATCCAGCATGAGCCTTACCTCTAGTGCGCTTTTTTGGCGTGCCGCCAGGTGGCGCATCCTCCAACACGAACGGAGTGAGTTTCAGCTTCACCTTATGTGTCTGAGAGGCTTCAGTCGACGCGCCAGCGTTCACCACTACGAGCTTCACTCCGCCTTTAGCCTGAGCGTTGAGGGTGAATGAAACCTCAAGCTCAACCTCGCCGATATCAAAAAATGGATTTACGTTGTCCACCGTAGCACGCAACTCTTCTTTTACTTCGGCGATGAACGATCGCAGGCTGATATTTCCCTTCATGAAATCACTTCCAGTGAGTCGTGACCGAAACGGTCACGTTGCCGGCAAGCTACAGCCAACCGAAGGCAAATCCAAGCTCCCGATTTTTAGGTATGCCTGAGCTGATACGCGCAAATTCGTGTTTATTTGCGCATTCCGCTTGATAAGTGACACTCATAGTGCAACAGTATTAGTAGAACACCTTAACTGATACGGACAGCACATCATGTTCATTCGCGCATACCTCCGAGCATCGACCGAAGAGCAGGACGCCGGCCGCGCCCGGGCATCGCTCGAGCAATTCGCTACCGACCACAACAAGGTGATCGCAAGCGTGTACCTGGAGAACGCCAGCGGCGCGTCGGCAGATCGGCCTGAGCTGCTGCGCCTGCTCAGAGATGCGCGCAAGGGCGACGTACTGCTGGTGGAGTCGATAGACCGCCTCTCGCGCCTTCCTGTGGAAGATTGGCAGAAACTCAAGGCTGCGATCGACTCCAAGGGCCTACGCATCGTTGCGCTGGACTTGCCGACCAGCCACCAAGGAATGCAGGACACCAAGGGCGACGAATTCACCGGCCGGATGCTGGGCGCGATCAATTCGATGCTGGTGGAAATGATGGCGGCAATCGCGCGCAAGGATTACGAGCAGCGCCGTGACCGGCAGGCCCAGGGCATCGAGAAGGCCAAGGCCGCCGGCAAGTATCAGGGCCGGCCGGTAGACGCCGATCTGCACAAGCGAGTGAAGGAGTTGCTGAAGGCTGGACTAGGCATCCGTGCCACGGCCCGGCACGCCGAATGCTCTACAACTACAGTGTTACGAATACGGGGCATGAACCCTTAGGCTCGCTGGCTGGCTTTAACCTCGGCAACAATTTTTTCGACTTCCATAGCTTGAGCCAGCGCAGCCTCGCTGAAAGCTTTACCGGTTAACAACTTGTCGAAAGCGGAAAACAGGTGTTGTTCGAATTTTCTTTGCAGCCATGACAGGGGTTGGATATCGAGCTTTTCGAATTCTGCAAGGGCACTTTCCCCAAAGGCACCTTTAACCATTCTCAGCACTGTCTCATCGCGAAACCAGCATCGGTTAGTACCTCGAGCATCGCCTTGCAGCAGATAAAGGCATCGAATGATGATCCCGAAATATGCGCAATATAAAGCCCACACAACCTCCCCAACATGAGGCCTTGCGACGTCCGCGTCCTCGAATAGCTTAGGCGCAATATCCATTGGCTTGAGACCCCTGAGCTGCTCAAGAAGCGGACGCATAGCGGTATTCGCATCCATATTCAACAGCTCGTCAGCCGTTAACACGTCAGTAATGTGAACTACGCCTGGAATGGCGCCACGCGCCCTCCGAACAGCCGACCAGATGTGATCTATAGCCTCGATTTTTCGACTGATGGTGGCCCTCTGAACATCCGAGAACGACACCGCTGCGATTTTTAGCTTTTCTGCTTGTTGATCTATTTCTGATTTTAACTGTGTGAGCTGCTTTTCGCCTTCAGCCTTGAGAGTCGCCTTGAGCTTTTCAAGCTTATCCTCGTACTCGTGCTTGATGCTCCCTTTCAGTCTTTCAAGAAACCAGGCACGCCCCAAGAATAGTGCTAGAGCTAAAAGCCCTCCGGTAGTTACGGTGGTAGTAACTACATTGAAGACGAAATCGAGCCACTGCATAAGAGTTCCTTTCTAAACAGGACAACGAAAAAGCCCCGCTAAGTAAACCTGAGCGGGGGCATTTATTCACCCACTGCTGCCATCCTGCTGTCACGAGCTTCTCAGCTGTCATCAACAATTGGCTGTAGGCCTTGAATTATATGGTGTCCCAGGCGGGGTTCGAACCTGCAACCTTCCCCTTAGGAGGGGGATGCTCTATCCAATTGAGCTACTGAGACACTGATTGACGCGGGCTGTATGCGGCGCGACAGCCGGCGTGCATGTTAACGGCCNGCCCCTGTTTTGTCATGTCGTCCGTAGGGCTTTTTAAGTGTAGGCAAGCGCCCTGGAAGATTGCGGGAACTTTTACCGGGCAAATTGCACTGCGCGGAAATGCGGTCATTGCAGATTGCAATCAGCGTCGCCGGAAAAAACATACCAAACCCTTGTTTTTAAAGGACTTATCAGCCGTTACACTGTTGGCACGGCGGCTGCTATGCCTGTTCTATCAAAAAGAACAATTTGGAGCGTCGTGCCATGAACAGCACCCTCTTGCTTGCAAACGCAGCGGCTCTGGCTTTCTTGCTCGGATCACATTTTTTTCCCAAGGCTGACGTTGAGCAGCCAGTGGCGCAGCGCATGCCGCATTACCTGCAAGTGCAGAAAGCGCCGCAGTGGGCCGTGTTGAGTGATCGCAGCGACGCTTCTACACAAATGGTCAGCGAGCCTGAGCAAGCCTCGGCGCCAATCACCGAACGTCTGGTTTTTTGAAATATCTTCAGGAGTACAACATGTCCAAATCGGCGACGGGATTTCTGATCCTCGCTTTACTGAGTGGCGTTACCCATCTGGCGCTGTTCGAGGAGACGGAAGTCACCTTGCCTCTGGTTGGCTGTGGCGTGTTTGCGGTGCTCTTCGTGTTGGCTCTGATTGCAGGGCGCAAGATCAAGTTCGATCCGGTTCTGCGTTGAGCCGGATCACCTCGAGTAATGCAGAGACAGCTTCAGCAAGATCAGCAGAATTATCGACCTGATGAACGGGGCTGTCGCTGGATCTTCGGTCTTTGAACAGTGCGTTGCGAGCCAGCCTCGCATCGATTTGCTCAGGGGCCTCCCGACCACGGCTGAGCAAGCGCTTGCGCAGGACATCATCGTTGACTGTCAGCAGAATCGGCACCAGGGTTGGATACCTCTTCATTGCTTGACGCAGGTTCGCTCTTGACCCGTTAACCAGTACGTGCCGGCCCGCTTGCAACCATTCATCCATTTCCCTTGGAATG
>Ga0058693_1000538_pt1 | contig 14829 bp, 12 predicted proteins | sample AgamicOrMarz_FD_55217 | JGI IMG/M metagenome (GOLD analysis project Ga0058693, IMG submission 55217) | Agave microbial communities from Guanajuato, Mexico - Or.Ma.rz | ecosystem: Host-associated > Plants > Phyllosphere > Phylloplane/Leaf | place: Guanajuato, Mexico | collected 2012-06-04 | reverse complement strand
CTGCCGCTGGAAACAGCGGGAGCGCATCGCCGTGCGCGCGGCGTCGTACAATTTGAGGCAGCGGTCGGATGACCGTTGTAAAACGGTCGCAAAACGGCAGTGCGTTCGGCAGCGAGCGGTGTACGGCGTTCGTTGGCCGCATGCTGTTGCCATCTACATGGATGAACGAGGCGGCGCGTAGCGAAGTCGGCTGCGTCGAGGGACATGGACCAGATCGAATGTGTCGTAATCGGCGCNGGCGTGGTCGGGCTCGCGGTGGCGCGTGCGCTCGCGGCGCGCGGGCGCGAAGTGATCGTGCTNGAAGCCGCNGAGGCNATCGGCGTGGGCACGAGTTCGCGCAACAGCGAAGTGATTCACGCGGGCATCTACTATCCGCGCGGCTCGCTGAAGGCAACGCTATGCGTGCGCGGCCGCGAGATGCTTTACGACTATTGTGTCGAGCGTAACGTGCCGCATTCGCGCTGCGGCAAGCTGCTCGTCGCGACGTCGAACAATCAGATTCCGCAGCTCGACAGCATCATGGCCAAGGGGCGCGACAACGGCGTGCTCGACCTGATGCGCATTACGGGCAGCGAGGCGCAGGCGCTCGAACCGGCGCTCGAATGCGTGGCGGCCGTGTTCTCGCCGCAGACAGGCATTGTCGACAGTCATCAGTTGATGCTGGCCTTGCAAGGCGACGCCGAGCGCGACGGCGTGATGTTCGCGTTCCACTCGCCGGTCGAGGCAATCGAAGCGGGCAATGGCCGCTTCATCATCAAGGTCGGCGGCGACGCGCCCACCACGATCAGCGCCGCTTGCGTGATCAACAGCGCCGGGCTGCACGCGAACGCGCTGGCGCGCAAGATTCGCGGACTCGACGCGCGCCATGTGCCGCCGCTCTACCTCGCGCGCGGCAACTACTTCAGCATCTCCGGACGCGCGCCGTTTAGCCGCCTGATTTATCCGATGCCGAACGAAGCAGGACTCGGCGTGCATCTGACGATCGACCTTGGCGGCCAGGCGCGCTTCGGTCCGGACGTCGAATGGGTCGATGCGATCAACTACGACGTCGATCCCCAGCGCGCCGAATCTTTCTACGCAGCGATTCGCGCTTACTGGCCGGCGCTGCCGGACAACGCGCTGCAGCCGGCTTACGCGGGAATCCGTCCGAAGCTGTCGGGCCCCGGCGAACCCGCCGCCGATTTCGTGATCCAGGGACCGGCCGCGCATGGCGTGCGCGGACTCGTCAATCTGTTCGGCATCGAATCGCCGGGACTCACGGCTTGCCTGGCGATCGCGCAGCGGGTGTGCGAATTGAGCGGCCGCGCATGAGCGCACGCCGTTGCGCTTCACGCGGGCGGCCCGATGTCGTTGCGATTCGCTTATCTCTATCATTTGACCCGTCACCTGAGACGGCTTCATTGATATCCTTGGGGACCGCTGTCATCAGAACGGCGATCAGTTCAATATAAATGGAGTGAGTCCCCATGAAAGCTTCCCGTCGCACGTTTTTGATTTCCAGTATCGGCGTGGCCTCGTCGCTGGCACTGTCCCGCCAGGCATTCGCCGATGCACCGAAGGTCGCAGAAAGCGACCCGACCGCACAGGCGCTCGGCTACAAGGAAGACGCCAGCAAGGTCGACAAGGCGAAGTTCGCCAAGTACGCGCCGGGCCAGGACTGCGGCAANTGCAGCTTCTATCAGGGCAAAGCNAGCGATCCGTACGCGCCGTGTCCGATGTTCGCCGGCAAGCAGGTNGCGGCGAAGGGCTGGTGCAGTGCGTATAACAAGAAGGCNTGATCGCGTGGTTCTCACGCTGCCTTCATGCGTTGGCTGAAGTGCGCTGCAATATGACGGGCAGTTCGGCGCGCTGATCGCCGAACTGTTCCCCTGCGGATTTGCGCTGCACAGGTTTATCGTTGGTCTACCGCATTGCCGTGACGATGTTCGGCGGCTTTGGACCGTTCGTCGTCACGTCGCTTACCGAGGCGAGCGGCTCGCCGCTCGCACCGACTTATTACTTGATGCGCGGACTGGCTGCGTCGATCGTCGCCGTGGCTTGCATGCCGGGCCATCGTCACGTCGATGCCGACGCACGCGCGACGCAAACCGTTCACCTCACATCGCACCGCCTAGCTGCGCGCCTTGATCAGCGGCGGACGCTTGTCGAACCACGGCCGTGCCGCTTCGAGTTGCGCNGCNAGGCGCAGCAGNGTGGCTTCGCCGCCGTCGCGGGCCGCGAACTGCACGCCAACGGGAAGTCCGCGCGCATTCCAGTAAAGCGGTATCGACATGGCCGGCTGGCCGCTCAGATTGAAGAGCTCGGTGCAGCCCGCCCACGCGAACGCCTTGTTCGACGCCTCGGCGAGCAGCTTCTTCATCAGCGGCTCGAGCGGCATCGCGCTGACTGCGCGCATCTGCATGCGCTCGGCCTGCGTCGGATGCATCTCGCCGATCTTGATGGGCGCCGCGGCGAGCGTCGCGCACAGGATCACGTCGTAGCGGCTCAACAGATCGGTCAGACGTTCGGTGATGCGGCGCTGTTCTTCGAGCGCCCCGGGCAGGCCGCGNTCACCGAGCTTGCGGCCCACGTGCGCCATCGCCCACGTCGAGATTTCGAACTCGTCGCGNGACGGCTTGCGTCCGGTGATGCGCTCGGCGTTCAGCACGAGGTCTTCCGCCGTGACGGACCACAGCGTGAGGAACGCGTGCCTGACNGCGTCGAAATCGATCCCGAGCGAAACAGGCTCGATGTTGTGTCCNAGCGAGCTTGCAAGTTGCGCGGCGTCNTCGAGCGCGGCGCGTGCATCGGCGGAAAGCGACGGGGCGAGCATCGGCTCGGTCACGTACGCAATGTTCAGCGGTTTGCACGGCTCGCGGCTCGCGCCGAGAAACGTACCCGGCGCGCCGAGCGGACGGTCCGCGTTGCCCGCGAGCAGGTCGAGCAACACCGCGCTGTCGCGTACGCTGCGCGAGATGGCGTGATCGACGCCGAGTTCGCCGGCCGCGACCGCGGCGGGCATGCGCGGCACGCGTCCACGCGACGGCTTGAGCCCGAACAGTCCGCAGCACGACGCGGGGATGCGGATNGAGCCGCCGCCGTCCGATGCATGCGCGAGCGGCACGATGCCCGCCGCGACTGCCGCCGCCGCACCGCCGCTCGAGCCGCCGGGCGTATGGTCGAGATTCCACGGATTACGGCATGCACCGAATAGTTCGGGCTCCGTATAAGGCATTTGACCGAGCTCGGACGTGCTCGTCTTGCCGAAGATGTTGAGGCCCGCCGCTTTGGCGAGTGCGACGACCGGCGCGTCGTCGGTGGGAATGAAGTGGCGATAGTGACGGCTGCCCATCGTCATGCGCAGGCCCGCGACGGCGGCGCCCAGATCCTTGATCAGATACGGCACGCCGGCGAGCGCGGTTTGCGCGGTTTGTGGACTGTCGGCGTCCGCGCCATTTGCGCCGTTTGTACCGTTGATGCCGTTCCCGCCGTTCGCCATGCTCGCGTCGTAACGCGACGCGCGTTCGCGGGCGGCTTCGTAGTCCTTCAGCACGATCGCGTTGATCGCGGGATTGACCGCTTCCGTGCGCGAGATCGCTGTGTCCAGCAACTCGCGCGCGCTGGCTTCGCGAGTCCGCACGAGTTCGGCCAGGCCGAGGGCGTCATGGGCGAGATAGTCTGATAGCACGGCGGAAAGGACCTCGCTGGCGGATGTGGAATGTCCATCGTCGATGCACGCAAGCGGCGGCGCGGCGGCACAGCTACGCCGTGATTTGCCGCCGCGTGCATCGACGCGAAAAGAGCGGGCGCGCCGCCCTTCAAGCGTAACCGACTCGCGCGCCGCCGCGGCGAGCCTATCGCGTCAGTGCGTGACTTGCGTCACTTGCCCGACTTACAGCCGCTCGCCGAGGAACGTCAGCGTGCGGCCATGCGCGAGCGCGGCGGCGCGCTGGTTGTACGACGCACGGTCCGAACAGTTGAAGCCGTGATCCGCGTTCGGATAGATGTGGAACTCGGCATCGGTGCGGCCGGCAAAGCGCTCCTGAATCTGACCGACGGCCGACAGCGGAATATGCTGGTCCAGTTCGCCGTAGTGAAACTGCATCGGCACCTTAACCTTCGCGGCTTCGTCGAGCTTGTTCTGAATGCCGCCGCCGTAGTAGGCCACCGCGGCGTCGACGCTGCCGCGCGCGGCCGTCAAATATGCAAGCAGTCCGCCGAAGCAGAAGCCGATCGCGGCGATCTTGCCGGTGACTTCGGGCATCGCGCGCAGCGCCGCGGCCGTTGCGCCGATGTCGTCGGCGGCCTGGTTTGCGTCGAGCTTCTGCATCAGTTCGACGCCCTTCGCGCGGTCCGCGCCTTCATACGTCAACTCGACGCGCGGCTGCACGCGCCAGAACACGTCGGGTGCGAGCGCGACGTAGCCGTCTTGCGCATATTGATCCGCGACCGAACGGATATGGCTGTTCACGCCGAAGATTTCCTGAATGATGATGACAGCCGGTCCCTTGCCGCTTTTGGGCAGCGCGAGATAGCCGCCGAACGTGTCGTTGCCGGCGGGAATGTCGATCCATCGCGAAGTGATGCTCATGGTGTCCTCCGTAATCGCGCGCGGTCGCGCGAATGAATTGAGTGGGCGAGTTGAGACAAAACGAATGCAAGAGGCGCGAATGCCTGAAGCGGGCGGTCAGTGTGCCACCAAAAGAAAGCCGGTGCAGGCACCCCTGGCAAAGCCTTGCGAACAGCCTTCGAAAGCCCGTTCGGCGGGCATCGTCAAGGCAATCTCATTGGACGATCCGAACGTTCTCGATTATTCATTTTCCTGTTGCGCGCCGCGCCGGTAGAGTCCACGGTAAGGTCTCGCGGGTATGGCGAGCGGATTGCGCGAAGGAGANTCGATCATGAGTGAAGGCAGTTTTGTGACGCCGTTTGCCGAGCGTTTTGGCTTGCGNGTGCCNGTNGTGCAGGCGCCGATGGCGGGCGCCACGACGCCCGAGTTGGTCGCGGCCGTGTCGAATAGCGGCGGCCTCGGCACGCTGGCCGGTGCGGCGCTGTCGCCGGAGAAAATCGCGAGCGACGTCGCGGCGATTCGCGCGCTGACGGATCGCCCGTTCGGCGTCAATCTGTTCGTGCTGCAGCCTGCCGCGCCCGACGACGCCACCGTGCGCCGCGCGCTCGAAGCCATCGACCCGGTGCGCGCGGACCTCGGCTTGCCGCCGGGCCGGCCGCTCGAACGCTACGCGCCGGATTTTCGCGCGCAGTTGGAGGCGCTGATCGAATCGCGTGTGCCGGTGGTCAGCTTCACGTTCGGGCTGCTGTCACGCGAAGACGTCGCGCGGCTGCAGGCGAACGGTCAATATGTAATCGGCACCGCGACGCATGTTGCGGAAGGCGTCGCGTGGCGTGACGCGGGCGCCGATGCGATCGCCGCGCAGGGTTCGGAGGCGGGCGCGCATCGCGGCACGTTCATCGGTTCATTTGAAGAAGCGCTGGTCGGCACGATGGCGCTCGTGCCGCAACTCGTCGACGCAACCGGACTGCCGGTGCTCGCCGCCGGCGGCATCATGGACGGACGGGGAATCGTCGCCGCGCTCGCGCTCGGCGCGCAAGCCGCGGTCATGGGCACCGCGTTCCTGACTTCCCGCGAAAGCGCGATACCGCAGGCATGGAAAGACCGGCTGCGCTCGATTTCCGACACGTCGACTTCGGTGACCTACGCGATCACTGGCCGCCACGCGCGCGGCATCCGCAATCCGCTGATGCAGCGCCTGAGCGAAGCGCCGCAGAAGATCGCGCCGTATCCCGTGCAGAACGCATTGACGCAGGAGTTGCGTCAGACGGCCGGCCGCGCGCAGAACGGCGATTATCTGTCGTTGTGGTCGGGGCAAGGCGCGCCGCTCGGCCGCTCGCGGCGCGAGGACTTCGGCGCAGCCGAACTGATGGCGCAACTCGACGACGAATGGCGTGCGGCGAGCGCCGGCATCGCGGCGTTCGTCGCTGCATTTAAACGCTGAACCGCGACGAGTCAGGACGCGTGCCGCCCCCGCTTGCGGCGCGCGTCGTTTTCAAAAAAAGTGCCGGCCGCTCGAATCCATTTCGACGTATTCCGCCTCATTCGAACCATTAACGGTTTGACTCGCTAAAACCTTTAGCGCTTACTCGCCGATGCGTTGCTCATATAGCGGAAACCCGCATGGGCCGGTGCTTTCCAGCCCGCGACGCAAGCCGGAAGCCGGCGCCACTGGATAAACGCTATTAGTGTTCATCCCACTTCCTCAAAAAAGTCCCACAAATTAATTTGATAGCCTACACTTGCGCGCAAGTACGGGTTGCCGCCTGTCACAAACAGTCCGGCAGACGTACTGGCCAAGTGCATGAACGATGCAACCGGCGTGGTCGTCCACGGGACTGAGCGACACGTGTTGGGGAAGCGGGGGCACAGGGCGATTACGTTGTTTTTGGGACCGAAACTGGAGACTTACATGAACATCAAGATTCAAAAGCTGTTGCCGATCAGCGCTGCGGCGATGCTGTTCGCGACGTTGGCAACATCGGCTGCAGCCGACACGGTCGTCAAGATCGGTCACGTTGCACCGCTGACTGGCGGTATCGCTCACCTGGGGAAAGACAACGAAAACGGCGCACGCCTCGCGGTTGAAGAAATCAACGCGAAGGGCCTGACGATCGGCGGCCAGAAAGTCACGCTGCAACTCGACGCACAAGACGACGCAGCCGACCCGCGTACGGCTACGCAAGTCGCGCAGAAGCTGGTCGACGACAAGGTTGTGGCAGTGGTCGGCCACCTGAACTCGGGCACGTCGATTCCGGCTTCGAAGATCTATAGCGATGCAGGCATCGTGCAGATCTCGCCGTCGGCAACGAACCCGGCCTACACGCAGCAAGGTTTCAAGACGACGTACCGCGTCGTTGCGACCGATGCGCAACAAGGTCCGGCACTGGCTAACTACGCAGCCAAGGGTCTGAAAGTGAAGAGCGTCGCGATCGTCGACGACTCGACCGCTTACGGCCAGGGTCTCGCGAACGAATTCGAAAAGACCGCAAAGTCGCTGGGCCTGAACGTGATGTCGCATGACGCGACGAACGACAAGGCTGTCGACTTCCGCGCGATTCTGACGAAGATCAAGGGCGAAAACCCGGACGCGATCATGTACGGCGGCATGGACGCCACCGGCGGCCCGTTCGCGAAGCAAGCCAAGCAGCTCGGCCTGCGCGCGAAGGTGCTGGCAGGCGACGGCGTGTGTACCGACAAGCTGTCGGACCTCGCTGGCGACGCAACCGACAACATCGTCTGCTCGGAAGCCGGCATGGCGCTCGAGAAGATGGAAGGCGGTTCGGCGTTCCAGGCGAAGTACCTGAAGCGTTTCGGTCAGCCGATCCAGATCTACGCTCCGTTCACGTATGACGCGGTGTACATCATCGTCGACGCAATGAAGCGCGCTGGCTCGACCGATCCGTCGAAGATCCTCGCTGCAATGCCGAACACCGACTACAAGGGTGTGATCGGTCAGACGACCTTCGACTCGAAGGGCGATCTGAAGCACGGCGTGATCTCGCTGTACAACTACAAGTCGGGCAAGAAGACGCTGCTCGACGTGGTGAAGATGTAATACCGCATGGGTGCGGGCAGCTTGCGCTGTCCGTGATCGCATGATTGGAAAGGCACGCGTACCTTCGGTCGCGTGCCTTTTGTTTTTGGTGTGGGGTTGGCGGTTGGTGGTTTGCGTCAGCCGTGTTGGTCGCGTTGCGTGCGTCGGGCGCGTTGCCCGCGTTGCTTGCGTTCTAACAGGAGTAACGGCTATCGCAACGAACGCGACCCGACGCCTCCGCGCCAGTCCACGAAACAGGCGAGGGCGCCGCAGCCGCTAAATCTTCAGCCGCTGCAGCACCTTCGGCCCCGCGATCGCAATCAGCGCGCAGCACACCGCGACCACGGACAGTCCGATCGACAGATTCGTCACCTGCGCCACCGCGCCGATCAGGACCGGCCCAAACAGCATCCCNAAGTAAGCCAGCCCGGCGACGTGCGCNAGCCCTTCGGCAGCGTGGATGCCTTTCACGCTCGCGGCGGCCGCNAACAGCACCGGCATCATATTGGCGAGGCCCAAGCCCATCAGCGTGAAGCCGGTCAGCGCCGCGACNGGCGTCGGCACCAACAGCGCGCCGATCATGCCGGCGAGCGCNAGCGTCGCGCTGGCCATCACCAGTTGCGGAGCGCCGAAGCGCGCNCGCACCGCGTCNCCGGCAAAACGCGCGGCTGCCATGCCGCCCGAAAACGCGGCATACGCGGCGCTCGCGGCNGCCGGCGAAGAGAGGACGACATCGCGCATATAGACGGTCGCCCAGTCGTACATCGCGCCCTCGGCGATCAGCGCGACGAGCGCGACCGTGCCGAGCGCCCACAACGCGGGCGAGCGCCAGCGGTTCGCACGCGGCGTCGCCGAGTCNGGATGTTCGTCGTGCGGCACGTGCGGCAACACGGAAGGGCAGGCCGCGATCAGCACGAGCGCGCTGACGGCCGCGGCCAANCCGAGATGCACGGCCGGCGCCATCCCATGCGCGAGCAGCGCGCCGCCGACAGCCGCGCCGACCATCCCGCCGACGCTGAACATGCCGTGCAACGACGACATGATCGGNTTGCGCAGCGCCTTTTCGACGGCGCTCGCTTCGGCGTTCATCGCGACGTCGAGCGTGGCCATGCCCGCGCCGAACAGGGCCAGCACGACCAGCAGCATCCAGTANAACGGCACCACGAGGATCAACGCGACGCAGACCGACATCACGAGCCCGCCGGTGAGGCANGCGCGGCGCGTGCCGACGCGCGCAATCCACGACGCGTTCGCGGCCATCGCGCCGATCGAGCCGCCGGCAACCGCGAGAAGCGCGACCGACAGCAAGGCGGGACTCAGGTGGAAGCGGTCGCGCACGGTCGGCACATGCACGCCCCACGAGCCGTACACCATCCCGGCGATGAAAAACAGCGCCATCGTCGCGATGCGCGCTCGCTGACGCGCGGTGTCGGACAGGTTCCGGTGAGCGGCGGGGATGGCGGCGAAGTCGGTGGAGCGATCGGACACGGGAGTCTCGTGAGGAGGAAGATGCGGAAGAAAGCGCACTGAAAGCGAATTTCCGATTCTAACGAAGGGCGCTGTCTTATGCTTGAATCCACGGAATTGCGCTTTTGCTGGATTCGTCGCGCGTTGGCAGATGGTTCGCGGATGTGAGCGCCCAGCGACTCACGAATCCGCGAATCCACGAGGTGCATGCAATATATATAGGCGGGCAGCCGGCATTGCACGTCACGCCAATCCGCGCATCAACGGACGACAAGAATTCGCTCATCGACGAAAGGAACGCACTTGAACATTCCCGCACAAGCTCCATTGCACCTGTTGCATACCGCCGCGGTCGGCACGCTGGCGACGCACGCGCGCCAGCCCGAAGGCTTCCCTTATCCGTCGGTGCTGCCGTTTGCGCCTGATGAACAGCATCGGCCGACGATTCTGGTGAGCCGGCTCGCCGAGCACACGCATAANCTGCACGCCGATCCGCGTGCCGGCTTNCTCGTCGTCGATGCGCCGGACGGCGACGTGCTCAACGGTCAGCGCGTCACGTTGCTCGGCACTTTCGAACCGGTCGACCCGGCGCCCGAACTCGTCGCACGGTATCTGCGCTATCACCCGGACGCGGAGCGCTACCTTGTCCTCGGCGACTTCACGTTCTGGACGATGAAGCTTGACCGCCTGCGTTATATCGGCGGATTCGGCGCGATGGGCTGGCTGGGCGGCGATGAACTCGACCCGCTGCCGGTGCTCGGGCACGACGAGGAAGACGCGCTGATTGGCGAATTTGCCGACGCAGTGTCCGACGCCTGCGGCTACCGGCTAATCGGCGTCGACAGATATGGCGTCGATTTGCGGCAAAACGGTCTGCGCAAACGTTTCGCATTCGAAAGCGCGAAGCTGGACATGGAAACATTGCGTGCGGCGCTAGAAGATTGCATTCGACGGCGGGCCAATTAGGCGTTTATTGCCTATTCGGGAAAACCTTATCGCCGAAAACGGTNGGCCCAAAGTGCTTCAAATATGTGCCGACATTTCATGTCGAAGCTCTCATGCAATGAAATGTTTGCTTGCGGAAACTGTCTTAATTTTCATGCGCTGATAATTAATCCCATATTTACCGATTCGCGCGACGCTTTGTCTGCAAAAAACGCGGAGTGGCTAAATGAAAGCTGACGCGTGACAGCGCCTCGCCGCGAAAGTTTTTGAAACGGACAAGTATTAGTTTTACGCGGACGCGTTTGTAGTCTTTCTATTTTGTGTTAATCTCGCGTTCAAATTCCGAGGCATGAACACCTTCAAAGGGCAAGCCGGCTTAAGACTGGCAGTCGTTAATCCAAACCACAAGGGAACCTATGTCTTCCTACAAGGAACTACTCGCGCAGCGAGAGAAGCTGGAAAAGCAGATCGAAGAGGCGAAGTCGCGCGAATACGCGGAAGTGCTGAACGAAATCAAACAGAAAATGGCCGACTACGGCATTTCGCTGAGCGAACTCGGCGGCGGGCGCGCNCCCAAGGGTGCAAAAGCCGCTCGTCCGCGTGCCGGCGTTGCGCCTAAATANCGTGACCCGGAAAGCGGCAGCACGTGGTCGGGCCGCGGCAAACCGCCGCGCTGGATTGCGGGCATGGATCGCGACAAGTTTCTCATTCAGAAGTAATCAGGCGCCANGCTTACTGAGTGCTTGCCCGGAATTAATCAGGTGTAATGCCTCTCGCATGTGTAGCATTAACGTAATACGAATGAGGCTCGCGTCGCGAGTGCGCTGGACTCATTCACTAAGGCCGCGCAGTTTCCAGGCGCGGCTTTTTTGTCGTCCGTTCAAATCGTGTGTGTGCCCACGCGCACTGCCGCTTCGCGCAATTCGAATGCGAATGCTTTTCGTTTTCATAAGCGATTGATTCTAAAAGATGTTTGTTGGCGTGGGCGCTCATTCTTAAGACCGGACGGGTAGAATGGAGAGGTTGAACACCCACCGCTTCCATGATGCCTTCCGCCGCCATTGAGTCCGCTGAAAAACACCGCGTCGCGCGCAAAAGTACGTTTGTCAGTATTGCGCTGAATACGGTATTGATGGCGCTGCAAATCGCCGTCGGTGTGTTCGCGCACTCGCAGGCATTGGTGGCTGACGGCATCCACTCTCTCGCCGACCTCATTTCCGATTTTGTCGTGCTGTTTGCCAATCGGCACAGCGGCGCAAAGCCGGATGCCGATCACAATTACGGCCATAGCCGTTACGAAACGGTCGCATCGCTGTTTCTCGGCGCGCTGCTGATTGCGGTCGGCTTCGGCATGTTATGGCGTGCCGGCACGCGTCTCGCCGATCTCGAGAGCATCCCCGCCGTTCATCTGAGCGCGCTTATCGTTGCCGTGCTCGTCCTCGTCTCCAAAGAGGGACTGTTTCGCTACATGCTGCGGGAAGCGCAACGCGTGCGTTCGGCCATGCTGATCGCGAACGCGTGGCATGCGCGCTCGGACGCGGCGTCGTCGCTGGTGGTTGCGCTCGGTATTCTCGGCAGCCTTGCGGGCGTGCGGCTGCTCGATCCGATCGCGGCGGCGATCGTCGGTTTCATGGTGGCGCGCATGGGCTGGATGTTCGGATGGGACGCGCTGCAGGATCTGTCCGACCGCGCGCTCGACGACGCTGCCACCGCCGACATGCGCGCGCTGCTGCTGTCCACGCCNGGCGTGCGCGACGTCCACGAATTNCGCACGCGGAAAATGGGAGATTTCGCGCTTGTCGACGCGCATATTCTGGTCGATCCGCTCATCTCGGTTTCCGAGGGGCACTACATCGCGGAGACTGCGCGCCTGCGCGTGCTGAACGACAGCCGCGTGCTGGACGCGCTGATTCACGTCGATCCCGAGAACGATGCCGTCGCGCATCCGCCCGTCGGTTTGCCGCCGCGCGAGCGGATCGTCGCGGACGTCAACGCGGCATTGGCCGCGGGCGGCGTGAAGGCGGCCGCGGTCAACATTCATTATCTGAGCACGGGGCTCGACGTCGAAGTCGTGCTGCCGGCGCTGCCTTCGCATGGGTCCGGCAAGGGCGACGCAGAGGGGCTCCAGCGCGTGGATCTCGCCGCGCTCAAGCGCCGGCTCGGTGCGCGCAAGCTGGAGGTGTTACGCGAGGTGAGCACGCCGTCGACGCAAAGCGGTTCGTCCACGCAGGCGGGCGCTACGGGCCATGGTCGTCGCCGTACCACAGTGCCGCACGGCACTAACTGAGGCTTGAGAGCAACGCAACGCGCGGCGGGCCGCGTCGCCATGCCGAACGGGCGCTCTTGATGGATTGCGGTGGCTCGCCGGCGCATCATCGGCGGATTGCGGACCATCAGGCGCATCGCACGTGCACCTCTCGCACACCGACGCGCATCAAACCCCATCGAAGCGAAGCGCATCAAAGCGCATCGAAGTGCGCCAAAACACGCCATCCGCTCAAAGCGGCAACTGCGTATCGAACTTGATCTCGCGCAGCACGACGCTCGTGCGCACTTGCGCCACCGCCGGAATCTTGAAGATGCGTTCGTGCAGAAACGTGTCGTACGCCTTGATGTCCGGCGCGACGATCTTGAGGATGTAATCGGACTCGCCGGTCGTGCTGTAGCACTCGGTGACTTCGGGGCAGGTGGCGATCTCCCGCTCGAACTGTTCGACGCCGCCTTCGGTGTGACGCGTGAGGTGAATGTGCGCGAGCGCGCACACGTGCAGCCCCAGTTTTTCGCGATCCAGCAGCGCGGTGTAGCGCTGGATCACGCCCGACTGCTCCATGTCCTTGATGCGCCGCCAGCATGGCGTGCTCGACAGGCCGACCTGATCGGATATTTCCTGCACCGAACGGCGTGCATCTAACTGCAAAAGGCGCAGAATTTTTTGAGAGAACGTATCGAGTGTCAACTGCGCCTCCGTTTGCGTCGCCGTATCACCGCATGGTAGAGGGCGCGAAAACGAAACGCAATGCAAAACGCCTCCCGCGAGGGAGATTACCTAATTTGCCGGTTCCTCAGCGGGATTTTGTCCTGAGGCGTCCCCTTCTTGCGCCGACGCAAGGCTGGCGGCCTGCATCGTGCGCAGATCCTTCAGCATGTTGCAGAAAAGNGCGCCCTGTTCGATGGCGTCATCGAGCGCGACGTGCGTGTGCGGATGCTCGTCGAACCAGTGTTTCGGAAAGCGCGGTTTGATGTTCTTGCGATACGGCAGGCCGGTCATCGCGAAGGCGAGCGTCTTGATGTCGAGCGCCGACCACGAAAACGGGCAGCGGCCGACAAAGCGCATCATGTACCAGAACATGTACGTAAAGTCGAAGCCGGCGGGCATGGCGACGAACACCGGCTTGCCGGGCAGCGCCTCGACCCAGTCGACGTAGGCCGCGAGCGCCGCGTCCGGACGCTGCAAGTCGGTACGGCAGGCCGCCCACGCCTCGGGCTGCGTCTTCCACCACGCTTCCTGCACCGGATGGGGCGCCGCGCCGTCGAGCAATTCCAGATTGGCGGAGAACGTGGCGATCAGCTGCTTGTCCTCCGTGTAGGCGGCCGAGGCGAAACTCAGCATCGAATGCGGGCCGGGAATCGGGCCGTCCGCTTCGACGTCGGTACTGACATAGATTTCGCTGCTCATGCGGCGACTCCGTCGGCGACATAGGGATTGCTGCGACGCTCCGCGCCGAACGTCGACGTGGGACCGTGGCCCGGCACGAACGTGACGTCGTCGCCGAGCGGCCAGAGTTTTTCGCGGATCGAGCGGATCAGATCGGCGTGGTTGCCGCGCGGAAAATCCGTGCGGCCGATGGAGCCCGCGAANAGCACGTCGCCGACCAGCGCGAGCCGATGCGCGCGGCTGAAGAACACGACGTGGCCCGGCGTGTGGCCNGGGCAGTGATAGACCTCGAGCGTTTCATCGCCGAACTGCACGGTGTCGCCGTCGTCGAGCCAACGGTCGGGCTCGAACGCCTGCGCAGCCGGAAAGCCGAAGCGCATGCTTTGATCCGGCAGCTTGTCGAGCCAGAAACGTTCGTCCGGATGCGGGCCTTCGATCGGCACGCCGTAATGCGTGGCCAGCGTCTTCGCGCCGGCGCAGTGGTCGATATGACCATGCGTCAGCAGCACTTTTTCGACGCTCACCTTCTGCCGCGCGATCTCGCCTTGAATGACGTCGAGGTCGCCGCCCGGATCGACGACGGCCGCGCGTCCNGTCGCCTCGCAAACGAGCAGCGAGCTGTTTTGCTGGAACGGCGTAACGGGGATCAAGGTGACTTTCATGGATGACGGCGCCGCGGTGAAAACGTTGATTGTACCGGCGTCTTTCCGGCGCGCGCCGAGGCTTGTCGCCTCCCCGCAAACGCCGCGCCNGCGGNTTTTGTCTGTCGATTCTTGCAGCAATGGTGAAGATTCATCAAGGTTTTCAGTCGCTTAGCAACGCAGACTTCTGTTTTGGGTATAATGGACCCCATGCACGAGGAATCGTGCTGCCACAAGGCGATGCGTCCCCATCAAAAATGGGCGCGCGGATCGCCACTCAAGTAAGGGCCGTCGCGGTATGACGGCCATCAGGTATCGATGCATTCGATGCACACGTCTTGCCCAGCCAGGCGCCGCGCGCCTGCTACGACTTTAACGGTCGTGACGCNGGGTGGGGCCTACGCCGCCGTTCCTGCGCGCTGAACTTTCGCGCGCAAGAACGTGTTTGCCACGTTCGATGGCGGCATGTGGGGTCTGGTCAGGCTGCCGGGGACAGGTTGCGCCAGACGTGAAAATTAACCGTGCGGTAGCGGCT
>Ga0058693_1000529_pt1 | contig 14951 bp, 14 predicted proteins | sample AgamicOrMarz_FD_55217 | JGI IMG/M metagenome (GOLD analysis project Ga0058693, IMG submission 55217) | Agave microbial communities from Guanajuato, Mexico - Or.Ma.rz | ecosystem: Host-associated > Plants > Phyllosphere > Phylloplane/Leaf | place: Guanajuato, Mexico | collected 2012-06-04 | reverse complement strand
CCTATTGCCCACTCAAAAGCAAGTTCCAAATCCGTTGCATCTTTTTCTGCAGGATACAATTCAACATCTTGTAATGCTTCTCTCACTAGCTTAAGCTGTGCATTTGTAATGGAATCAAAATCTCCAAATGCTTTTACGGGCAAAATGTCTTGCTGAAGAAGAAGGAATACGCCGCGGTCTACTCCTACCCACTTTACATCGTTTGACTGGTGCAGGGGCGGCATATGTTCATCCGGTCCCCCTGCTAGAATATGAATTTTCATTATGTATATGCTCCTTTTCTATTAAAAAATGAACGAAATAAATATGTTTTCTTTATCCTAAAAGAAAAAGCTGCTGTGTACAAGTTCTACTCGTTGTACACAGCAGCTTTTATTACTTACGCTTGAACAGTTGTGCGAATTTGACTAATTGCGCCAGCTCGATCTTCTTGGTTATAAATAGCTGAGCCAGCCACTAAGACATTTGCTCCTGCTTCCACACATTTTCTTGCTGTTTCTTCATTAATTCCTCCATCAACCTCTACTTCAATAGAAAGGTGACGAATTTCAATAAGCTGAGAGATTTGCTCAATTTTCGGCAGTACACTTGGAATGAAGTTTTGTCCTCCAAAGCCTGGGTTCACCGTCATTAATAAAATAAGATCGATATCTTCTAAGATATGCTTTACCACGTCAATTGGCGTTGCAGGATTTAAAGCAACGCCTGCTTTCATGCCGTGCTCTTTAATTAATTGAATGGTGCGGTGCAAATGAGTACACGCTTCAGCATGTACCGTTAAAATATCAGCACCTGCCTTTGCAAACATTGGAACGTATTGATCTGGGTTTTCAATCATTAAATGCACATCTAATGGCAGTGTTGTGACAGGGCGTACAGCCTCAACGATAAGCGGTCCAATTGTAATATTAGGAACAAAATGGCCATCCATAACGTCGATATGGATGTAGTCTGCTCCACCTGCTTCAACTTCACGAATTTCTTCAGCAAGCTTTGAAAAATTGGCAGATAAAATGGAAGGTGCGATTTTTGTCATTTTTAATACCTCGGCTTTCTTTGCTTAATTTCCTCAATAAATTGCAAGTAATGTTCGTAGCGATAACTCGGAATTTCTTTTTGCTCGTATGCTTCTTTCACCGCACATTTTGGTTCTTTCACATGCAAACAACCTCGAAATTTACACTGTTCACTCAAACGCGACATTTCAGGAAAACAATGGGTTAACTCTTCTACTTCTAACGTTAAAAATTCCAGTGAGCTAAAGCCTGGCGTATCGGCTACTAAACCTTCACCAAACGAAATCAGTTCTACATGACGTGTTGTATGCTTTCCTCTTCCAAGTGACATTGAAATATCATTTGTCTTTAACTCAAGCTCTGGTTTAAGTGTATTTAACAGTGAAGATTTACCTACACCTGACTGTCCGGCAATAACCGTTACGCGATCTTCAAATAACGGCTGAATTTGTTCCATGCCTTTTTCTGTGACTGTCGACGTTAAAATGACCTCATATCCTATTTTACGATATTCTTCGGCATATTGCTCGATTTCTTGCTTTTGCTGCTGTGATAAAAGATCTACTTTTGAAATACAAATAATAGGTTCAATATGATTAGACTCCACTAACACTAAAAATCGGTCAAGAAGCATTGTGCTAAAATCAGGTTCAATCGCTGAAAAAACAAGCAGCGCCTGATCAACATTTGAAATAGGGGGACGAACTAATTCATTTTTACGTTCTTTAATTTCAAGTATATATCCTTCAAGCTTATTTTCTGCCTGAAATACTACATTGTCACCGACTAAAGGCGTTACCTTCTTTTTACGAAAAACACCTCGTCCTCGACATTGCGTTACTTGTCCGTCATGAAGAACATAATAAAATCCGCTAAGGGATTTAATAATTCTTCCTTCTGGCATAACCTCACTCCTATCACTCTGGATATTCAACNTCTTTTTCTTCAATAACTTCCCCGTCTCGGACAATTTTATAAGACGCTTTTTCATTTTCATNAACTAAAACATCGAACGATTCTTTTGTTGTTTCAGTAATCGTTAGTTCTTTAGCAGGAACGGACATATCGTTNTCTGCATCTTCGATATANATTTGTACTTTTTGCGGCTTTGGCTTTTCCTCTTCTGTTCCGGTNGCATCGCCTGTTTCCGTTGCGTCGCCTTGTTCCGTGCTTGCTTCGGTGTCAGTCTCTTCTTTATACGGAATGGTAACATCCACTGACACCGTTTGAGGAGCTTTTGGCTCCTTGCCCATTGAGACCGTAATGGTGAGCTTATCACCTTGCTCGATACTCTGCTCCGCTGCAGGCTTTTGAGACATCACAAGACCTTTTTCAACAGTGTCGGAATACGCTGTTTTTACGTCCACTTCAATATCTTCATCTGATGCATAATCTTTTACGCTTTTTTCCGTCCAGCCCGAGAAATCCTTTAATGTAATCTTCGGCGGTCCCTTACTTACCCATAGCGTAACCGTTGTATCTTCCGGCACGACTTGTTCGGTTTCTTTAGGCGTCTGATCTGTAATATTGCCTTTTGGTTCTGTGCTTTCAACTTCGATGGATTGGATATCTTTATAATTCTGCTTTTCTAACAGACTTTTTACTTCCGTAAAGCTTCTTCCAATGTACCGGTTAAATGCTTCTTTTTTCTTTCCTGTACTTCGATAAATAATGACGTTAGATCCTTCTTTGATAACGTCTCCCGCTTCTGGCATCGTTTTAACCACGTCGCCTTCTTCCACCTCATTATCGGATATATCTTTAGGATTCTTCACTTTAAAGCCTAAAGAAACTAAATCGGTTACTGCTGATTCATAATCTTGATTATGTAAATCAGGAACCTTTACGTCTTTTGGCAGTAATAAAGCCGGAATAAATGTAACGGCNGCTACGCTAGCAGCTGCCAGCAGCAAAAAAATTAAAACAAGCGTTACAATCAGCTTGCTTTTNCCTTTTTTCTTTTTCTTCTTTTTTTTCTTNGGCTTTAANTCTTCTTCCTCTTGTTCTTCNCGCTCTAAGTGAGGTGGTTTTCTCACAGGTACNTGCGTTTCTTCGGATTCAACAAAATCCTCCTTAATAACTGGAATGGCTTTTGTCACTTCTTCATCATCAGGCACCGTAAACCTTTGTTCATTATAACGATTTGGATGAACAGCAGACTGTAAATCCGCTTCGAGTTCTTCGACGGAACTGTATCGGTAAAATGGATCTTTAGTTGTTGCTTTTAATACAACATTCTCCACGCTTTGAGGGATAGATGGATTCCACCTTTTTGGAGAAGGTGTTTCTGTCTGTAAATGTTTTAATGCAATTGACACAGCCGATTCCCCAGAAAAAGGGACTCGACCCGTTAGCAATTCAAATAGGACGATGCCAAGCGAATAAATATCAGAACGCTTATTCGCAAGCCCTCCCCTTGCCTGTTCAGGAGATAAATAATGAACAGAGCCCAAAACAGAATTAGTATGCGTAATGGTTGTAGAACTTAGTGCTACGGCAATGCCGAAGTCAGTAACTTTAATGGTATCATCATGATCAATTAAAATATTTTGAGGCTTAATATCCCGGTGAATAATTCCGTACTGATGAGCATGGGCAATAGCTGATGTAATCTGCGTCATAATATGTATGGCTTTATCAAGAGATAGTGGTGATTCTTGCAGAATGTATTGCTTTAATGTCATACCCGGTACATATTCCATGATGATATAGTAAATATCTTCTTCTTCTCCAACATCATAAATGCTGACAATATTAGGATGAGCAATACTCGTAGCAGATTGTGCTTCTCGATGGAAACGCTTTATAAACGCATCGTCACTTGCAAAGTCTAAACGAAGCACTTTAATTGCCACATCACGGTCCAAAATCATGTCGCGACCTAAATAGACGTTTGCCATTCCGCCTCCACCAATTACTTGCAATACCTTATAACGGTCGTTTAGCCGTCTACCTATTAGCAACACTCTCACCCACTTTCAGATGTAAAGTCCACAATTGCAAGTGTAATATTGTCTTCTCCACCAAGCTCATTTGCTAATTGAATCAGGCTCGTACCCTTTTCGTGAAGTGATGAACTTGTTGATAACGTTTCGTTCAGCTTTTGTTCCGTTACCTTATTTGTCAGTCCATCTGAACATAATAATAATCGATCTTCTTTTTCCACTTCAATTGTTTTTACATCTAAACTAACATTTTCTTCGGTACCTAGTGCTCGCAATAAGATATTTTTTCGTGGATGATGCTCAGCATCTTCTTTTGTGATTTGACCATTTTTTACNAGTTCATTCACAAGAGAATGATCTTCTGTTACTTGTTGAAATCCATATTCATTNGAAATATAGCANCTGCTGTCTCCTATATTACCAATNGCACAAAACGTATCGGCGCATAAAGCAAGNACAACTGTTGTACCCATNCCTTTACACTCTTCATGCTCCTGAGCATACTGATAAATATCTTGATTAATTTGCGAAACATGCGTACGAATCCACTGCGTCGCCTCATCAGGAGACGTTACTTTGTCCGCTTCTTCCCACGCTATTTGCAATTTTTGAACCGCCATCTCACTGGCGACGTCGCCAGCTCGATGACCTCCCATACCATCAGCCACAATTGCAAGCAGCTGATTGTGTTGGTTCAAAAATACCCCTCCGTTATCTTCATTGTGTTGTCTAACTCTCCCTCGGTCTGTCATGAAGACAGTTGCCATACAATCACCTCGTCTCTTCTTTACGCTCCTTCGCACGTAATTGGCCACAAGCTGCATCGATATCATGACCTTGCTCACGTCGAATAGTCACGTTAACGCCACGCTTTTTAAGCGTACGTTCAAATGCAAAAATCTGTTCACGCGGTGTACGAACATAATCACGCTCAGGCACATAGTTTACCGGAATCAAGTTCACGTGACATTTAACGTCTTTAATCAAATCCGCTAATTCCTCGGCATGCTCTACTTGATCGTTTACTCCTCCGAATAGACCATACTCAAAGCTAATACGTCTTCCCGTTTTATCCGTATAATATTTAATGGCTTCCATCAAATCAGGAAGTTTGTACGCACGGTTAATCGGCATTAAGCGTGAGCGGATGTCATTGTTTGGAGCATGAAGTGAAATCGCAAAATTGATTTGCATTTTTTCATCAGCAAACTTATAGATTTTCGGAATGATTCCACTTGTCGATACTGTGATATGACGTGCACCAATATTTAATCCATCATCACTGTTAATTGTTTTTAAGAAGCGCATCATTTCATCATAGTTATCAAACGGCTCCCCAATACCCATAATTACGACAGAGCTCACGCGTTCTCCTTGTTCATCTAGNGCTTTTTGTACTTTTACTACTTGCGCTACGATTTCTCCAGCTTCTAANTTACGCTTTAAACCNCCAAGAGTAGACGCACANAACGTACAGCCGATGCGACANCCAACTTGAGTCGTTACGCAGACAGAATTTCCGTATTCATGACGCATAAGCACTGTTTCAATCGTATAACCGTCATGGAGTTCGAATAAAAACTTCATCGTGCCGTCCCCAGACGTTTGCTGAACGACTGTTTTTAATGTCGTTAATGCAAATTTGTCTTTTAATTGTTCACGTAATCCTTTAGATAAGTTTGACATATCGTCAAAGTCCGTTACGCGTTTAACATATAACCAGTCAAAAATTTGTTTAGCACGGAACTTCTTATCTCCGTGTTCCACTAACCAATTTTCTAGGTCGTGCATTTCTAATGAATAAATAGATGGTTTTTGCGCTTTTTCTTCTGCTTTTGCTTTTCTTTTAGCTACTTCTTCCATTTTTACACCTTCTTCTGTAAACATGCAATATAAAATCCATCGCTTTGTGCATCTGGCAGCAATTGAATTTCACCATGTTTTACGTTTTGTTTAAGCTTTTGCGGCATGCGTGCAGCAAGTGTTTCATCTTTTTGAAAATCAGCATGATCTGCTAAAAATGCTGCTACAACATCCCCATTTTCATCCCGGTCAATTGTACATGTACTATATACAAGGGTCCCACCTTTTTTTAATAAAGGCGCAACCGCATTTAAAATATCTTGTTGAATACGCGCCAGCTGCTTTACATCTTGCTCAGTTTTTGTATATTTCAAATCAGGTTTTCGTCTCATTACACCAAAACCTGAGCACGGGGCATCTACTAAGATGCGGTCAAACATTTCTTTATCAAACTGTTCGCCCGCTTTGCGGCTGTCTTGAACCGTCGGCTCAATATTGGTAAGGTGCAGACGCTCTGCCTGCTGGGCAATCAGCTTTACTTTATGGTCATGAATGTCCAAGGAAATAACTTTACCACTGTTTTTAAGCTGCTCTGCAATATGAGTTGATTTTCCTCCCGGTGCAGCACAGCTATCTAAAATTAGCTCTTCTGCCTCTGCACCGAGCGCATGAGCCACTAACATAGAGCTTTCATCTTGAACGGTAAACATTCCTTCACGAAATGCTTGTGTATGAGCTGCATTTCCTTTTTGAACTTCTAGCGCTTCTTCTACAAAATGGCCTGGTTCTACAACAATACCTTCTTTTTCAAGCGCTTCTTTTACTTCATTTTGCGTAAAGCGTGCACTGTTTACTCGGATTGTTTGTTTAGGGGCCATTAAATTAGCTAAACAGATTCCGCGTGTTTTGTCCAATCCATATTGTTCCACCCAGCGTTTTACAAGCCACAATGGATGACTCGTTTCAATCGCCAACCGCTCCACAGGATTTTGTATTTCTTCTAAAGAAGGCGTGCCGCTGCGCTGGATATTTCGTAAAACGCCGTTTACCATTGAGGCAATTCCTTTGTGACCGCGTTTTTTGGCAATTTCTACTGCTTCATGAAGGATTGCCCGGTCAGGCACTCGGTCTAAATATACCATTTGGTAAAGAGATAAACGAAGCAGCACTCGCACCCAAGGCTGAAGCTTTTTTGGATTTTTCAAGAAAGGCGCTAACCCGTAATCTAACGTATCACGTCTTTGAATCGTTCCATACACAATTTCCGTTAACAGCCCTGCATCTTTTCCTTGAATACCACGTTTTTGTATGCTGTTATTTAACAATAGATTGCTGAATGCCTGATTTTTTTCAATAGCTAGTAAAATATCTAAAGCTATGTCTCGAACGTTGTACTTACTCATTGACATCCCCTAATACTGTTCCGACTTCAACGGATGTACCTCGTAAATACTGCGCTGCATCCATACGTTTTTTTCCAGCCGGCTGAAGTTCCGTCACTTTAATAGCTGTTTCATTTCCAGTTGCTACTATAAATCCATCCTCTTCAAGTGATAAAACGGTACCCGGTTTGCCTGATGCGGATACTTTTTCTCCCCACCAAATTTTCATGACCTGACCGTCTGCTGTTGTATAAGCAACGGGCCAAGGGTGAAGTCCGCGGATATGGTTATAAATTTCTTCTCCTGTACGGGCCCAATCAATTTTCTCTTGTTCACGCTTAATGTTAGAAGCAAATGTCGCTTCGTCATCGTTTTGTTTAACCGGCGTAATTTCACCTTTTACAAGAGAAGGAATGGTTTCTGAAAGCAATTTTGCACCAGCAGCGCTGAGTTTATCATGAAGTGTGCCAACGTGATCACGTTCTTCAATCGGAACTTCTACTTGTGTTAAGATATCACCTGCATCTAATTTTTCTACCATATACATAATTGTAACACCAGTTTTCGGCTTACCTTGTAGAATTGAATAATGAATCGGCGCGCCTCCGCGCAGTTCAGGTAACAGAGAAGCATGCACGTTAATACAGCCGTATTTAGGCGCTTCTAAAATAGGGGTTGGTAAAATTTGACCAAAAGCCGCTGTTACAATTAGGTCAGGCTCATACGCTAACACTTGCTGATATTCTTCTTCTAAACGAATCTTTTCTGGCTGCAGTACAGGTATTTCATGCTTTAACGCCTCAACTTTTACAGGAGGAGGTGTTAATACGCGCTTGCGTCCTTTTGGTCGGTCCGGCTGTGTAACCACTGCGACCACTTCATATCCATCTTTAAGTAATGTTTGTAAAACCGGCACTGAAAAATCCGGCGTTCCCATAAATACGACTTTCATCGTGTAAAACCTACCCTTCTAGTTCATCCTCTTCGTAATACTTTGTTACTTTTTCCGTGAACAATACACCGTGTAAATGATCAATTTCATGTTGAATTGCTCGTGCTAAAAAACCTTTTGCTTCTATAAAATAAGGTTTTCCTTTACGGTTTTGCGCACGTACTTTCACATAATCAGCTCGAGCCACGTCACCAAAAAGGCCCGGAAAACTTAGGCAGCCTTCTGGACCGATTTGTTCGCCTCGTTGCTCAATAATTACCGGATTAATTAACTCAATTTTACCGTGTCGGTCATCCACGTCTACCACTGCCACTTGCTGCAGAACTCCTACTTGAGGAGCAGCTAGACCCACACCGTCTGCTTCAAGCATTAAATCATACATGCCGTTTAGTAATTTCGCTAATTTATTATCAAAGTTTTTAACGACTTCACATTCTTGTTCAAGTACTTCATTAGGATGGTAAACAAGCTTAAGCTTAGCCAAATAGGCACCTCCTTTATTCTTTCTATTTATATCCAAAAAGCTTCTTCTTTAACGCCATCAAGACGACTAGTTACATCATCGAGTATGGATTCAAATCAATAGTGATCGTTAAATTCTCCTTCTGCATTTCCGCTTGATAACGTTCTAATATATATTTCAACAGCGAATCAGGCTTGGTTCCAGCTTGTATTTTAACATGCATTGATAGCGATATCTATCTTTTATCTTAGCAATCGGAGATGCGACTGGCCCTAAGATCGTTGTTTGCGGCGAAAGTTTCTGACGCAGATACTGCGAAATTTTGTCTGTAACAGACACCACTTTTGCAATATTTTCATGAGATACCGTTACAAGCGCCAAGTAAAAGAAAGGGGGATATTTGTGCATTTTACGAATTTCCATCTCCTGCTTATAAAACGCATCGTAATCATGCTGACTCGCAAGTTGAATGCTGTAGTGTTCAGGCGTGTACGTTTGAATCACTACTTCTCCTGGAAGTTTGTGGCGTCCTGCTCTTCCGCTTACTTGTGTTAAAAGCTGAAACGTTTTTTCAGATGCACGAAAGTCAGGTAAATTCAGCATCGTATCTGCTGTTAAAACGCCTACAAGCGTGACGTTTGGAAAGTCCAGTCCTTTCGCAATCATCTGCGTCCCTAGTAAAATTTGCGCTTCTCCACTTGCAAACTTGTTCAGGAGCTTTTCATGCGCGCCTTTTCGGCTTGTCGTATCAACATCCATTCGAACGACTCTAGCCTCAGGCAGCACTTTTGTTAATTCTTCTTCCACTTTTTGTGTACCAGATCCGAAAAAGCGGATATGTTCGCTGTGGCATTCTGGGCACTCAGTGTGCACATGTTCTTCGTGTCCGCAATAATGGCATTTTAATTTATTTTGATAGCGGTGATACGTTAGTGAAATTTCACAGTGCTCACATGTCGGAACGTAACCGCAGTCTCTGCACATAACAAAAGAAGAATGACCTCTTTTATTTAAAAATAAAACGATTTGCTCCCCTTTTTCCAAACGGTCTTTCATCTTTTCAAACAGCATAGTTGAAAACATAGAGCGATTGCCGCTGCGAAGCTCTTCTCTCATATCAACGATATCCACCGACGGCATTGATGACTTATTCATTCTTTGCTTTAACGTCAGTAGCTTATACACACCTTTTTGCGCTCTTGCAAAGGACTCAAGCGTTGGTGTTGCACTTCCTAAAATGACTGGACACTGATGATGCTGCCCTCGGTAAATGGCTACATCTCTGGCATGATAACGGGGGTTTTCTTCTTGTTTATAACTCGTCTCATGTTCTTCATCGATAATAAGAAGGCCCAAATTTTCAAATGGAGCAAATACAGCAGAGCGGGCCCCTACTACAACGGATACTTCTTTTCGCTGAATTTTTCGCCATTCATCGTATTTTTCCCCAGTAGACAAGCCGCTATGAAGTACAGCAACTTTTGAGCCGAATCGCTCTTTAAAACGCTTGACCATCTGAGGGGTAAGTGAAATCTCCGGAACAAGCATAATCGCTTCTTTCCCTTTTTTTAGCACTTGATCAATTGATTGGAGATACACTTCTGTTTTTCCGCTTCCGGTTACTCCGTACATTAAAAACACATCGTGAAGATTTTCTTCGATGTCCTGCAGAATCGGTACGATTGCCTCAGCTTGTTCATCGGTCAATTGAAATGGCTGTGATGGTGTAAAGTATCGATCTTGATAAGGATCACGGTATATTTCAATTTCCGTTTCCGCTAAGAGTCCTTTGTTAATCAGCGCTTTTATAGGAGCGGAGGTAATCTGCAAATCTTCCGCTATTTCTTTTATGGCTACTTCTTCATTTCGATTCAGCATAAAAGACAGCACTTGTTTTTGCTTTTCTGCCTGCTTATTTAACTCGCTCATAAACTGCTGAATTTCTTCAAGGCTTTGATTCAGTTTTACGCCTTTTGCCGTTTTTTTGTTTCCTTTGTTTTTCACGACGTAGACGACTTCAATTAGACCTTTTTGAATATCACGGTGAAAAGCAGGAGCAGCGGCTGTTTTTTCTACTTCACTCCACTTCAGCGAGGATCTTGACTGAAAAAACGGCTTTACTTGCTCATGAAGCTGTTCGTATGCCTCTTTTGAAAGGAGTGACAGTTCTTTATCATATTTTGCTTTCATCGCCGCAGGCAGCATGACTTGAAAAGCCGATATCATAAAACAAAGCGTTTTTTCGGTTAGCCAGTGCCCAATCTCTAACAGTTCGGGAGTCAGAACCGGCGTTAAATCAAGCAAGTCAGCGATTGGTTTAACACGCTTAACTTCAGCCTCTTCTTTAAGAGCCACCACAAACCCTTGAACTTTTCTAGGACCAAACGGAACGACAACTCGCATACCCGGAACAATAATTCCTTTCCATTTGTCAGGAATAGCGTAGTCAAAAGCTCGATCTGTTTGCTTAGCAGCCACGTCCACAATTACACTAGCTACATTCATTTTTTCAGCCCTTCTAACATTTCCTTCACTTCTTTTAACACCTCGGTAGCTACATCGTGTTTTGAAAGAATGGGAAGTTCTTTAGACTCTCCGCTTCGCTTATAGAGCGTTACAATATTTGTGTCCGTCCCAAAACCTGCTCCTTCTGTCGTCACGTTATTGGCTACAATCATATCCAAGTTTTTAGATGCAAGTTTCTTTTGTGCATATTCATCCACTTGTTCTGTTTCTGCTGCAAAGCCGACTAAAAGCTGGTGTTCTTTTCGCTCTCCAAGCGTGCGTAAAATATCTGTTGTTCTCTCTAGCTCTAGTACTGCTTCACCAGGCTGCTTTTTCATCTTTTGATCAAACACATGCTTTGGTCGGTAATCTGCCACTGCGGCTGATTTAATGACAACATCTGCTTCATGATAGCGCTGCATAACAGCTTCAAGCATCTGCTGCGCACTTTCAATTTGAACAACCTGCACNCCTTTTGGATANTCTAAATTCGTCGGTCCCGTTACAAGTGTTACCGATGCGCCTAATTTAGCAGCTTGTTCNGCAAGGGCATAGCCCATNTTCCCAGTAGAGCGATTGGTNAAAAATCGGACGGGATCAATGCGTTCTACCGTAGGTCCTGCTGTAACCAATACATTAANACCTTCAAGGATCTTTTGTGTATNTGATGCTTGTGAAAAATAAGATCCGATTAGTGAAACAATTGTTTCTGGCTCTTCAAGACGACCTTTTCCTACATAACCGCATGCCAAATACCCTTCTCCAGGTTCTACAAAAGAGTAACCAAATGATGAAAGAGTGCTCATATTTTTTTTAACAGCTGGATGATCGTACATATGAACATTCATTGCAGGTGCAATCCACACAGGTGCAGTAGCAGCCAGCAGCGTTGTGGAAATCATATCATCTGCAAGACCATTTGCTATTTTCCCTATCATATTAGCCGTAGCAGGAGCTACTAAAATTAAATCAGGCCAATCTGCTAAATCAATATGTGCAATTACAGATGGATCTTTTTCATCAAACGTATCTGTATAAACTGGGTTTCGAGACAGAGCTTGAAACGTAAGCGGCGTTACGAACTCGCATGCTGAAGCAGTCATCATTACTTTAACTTCCGCTCCCGCTTGTACTAATTTACTTGTTAAAGCTGCGGCTTTATATACGGCGATTCCGCCGCTAACACATAATAAAATTCGTTTTCCCTTCATCATTATGCCCCCATCTATTTATCCCGCTCAACCAGCATCCGCTTGTTTACTCGGGTAACTATCTAAAGCTTTTCAATTCAATTATTATACCATTTTTGTAGTGAGACATTCACTATCCTGCTTGAATACAGATAAAAGCATCAAAAAAATAACAACCTATAAAGTAGGTTGTTATTTTTTCACTTACTGATGTTTAGAATCTTCTTCTGCTACACCTTGCTTATAGCTTAATTGTTCAGCATTAATTTCTTCTAAAGCACAGCCTACAAACTTATAAGAAACCGGCTTTTCAATCGGCGTATCATTGTGAAGCTGTAATTGACGTGCACGTTTTGCAGCTACTGTCACAAGCGTGTACTTAGAATCTAATTTTTCCATTAGAGAATCAATTGATGGATAAAGCATGTTTATTCTACCTCCAGCATTCTTTTATAGCGCGCAGAAATACGATCACGACGGCAGTGTTCAGCCGTTACGATAGCACGGATGCGAGCACAAGCATTTTCTACTTTGTCATTTTCTACAACATAATCGTAGGCGTCCATAAGTTCAATTTCTTCTTTTGCCACGCGCATACGGTTATTGATTAAATCTTCTGTTTCAGTACCGCGGTTTACGATACGACTTTTAAGCTCTGATAAACTCGGCGGTGCCAAGAAGATGAACAAACCTTCTGGAAATGCTTCTTTCACTTGAAGAGCACCTTGCACTTCAATTTCTAGAAATACGTCTTTTCCTTCAGATAACGTTTGTTCTACATAATCAACCGGGGTACCGTAGTAGTTGCCTACGTATTCAGCCCACTCTAATAATTTCTTGTTTTCAATCATGCGCTCAAACTCTTCGCGTGGTTTGAAGAAATAGTCAACGCCGTCTACTTCACCTTCGCGGGGCTTTCTTGTTGTTGCAGAGATAGAATACTGCAATTTAATGTCTTCTTGCTCAAACAATGCTTTTCGTACCGTTCCTTTTCCAACACCTGATGGTCCGGAAAGAACAATTAATAAACCTCTTTCAATCATCGGTTCAAGTGACCTACCCTTCTAATAATTCTTCTTTGTTTATAAGTCGCTGNGACACAGTTTCTGGCTGTACAGGAGCTAAAATAACATGATCGCTATCCATAACAATAACAGATCGTGTTTTACGTCCTTGCGTTGCATCTATTAAAGAGCCTCGATCTTTTGCATCTTGAATAATGCGTTTGATTGGAGCTGATTCAGGATGAACGACAGAGATTATACGATTAGAAGAAATAAAATTTCCAAATCCAACGTTCACTAATTTACCGCTCATAAGAAGCCTCCTGCTATACCAATATAATCTTTATCTTACACGAAGGCTATTCAATATTTTGAACTTGCTCTTTTATGCGTTCTAATTGTGCTTTCATACTAATAACATACTGAGCAATAGTACCATTGTTTGCCTTCGCACCGATTGTATTCATTTCACGATTCAGCTCTTGAACAAGAAAATCCAGCTTGCGTCCTACTGAATCAGGTGTATTTAATGCTTGAATAAATTGTGAAACATGACTTTGAATTCGCGTAAGTTCTTCGCTAATATCTGCTTTTTCAGCAAAAATAGCTACTTCAGTCAGCACTCGCTGCTCATCGAAAGTACCTTCTAAATAGTCGCTCAGCTTTCTTTTAATACGCTCGCGATATTGTTCAGCAACTTCAGGAGCAAGCTGTGTAATTTTTTCGCGAATGTCTTGAATGTCCTGTAAGTACCCCATTAAATCGTGATACAGCTCTGATCCCTCTCGTTTCCGCATATCCACTAACTGATGCACAGCAGCTTCAACGGCTTCAAAGATTGCACCATGAATACTCGTCTGATCAGCTTCTTCTTCATAAGTTGTCATCACTTCAGGCATGTGTAAAATGTCTTGAATTTGAACAGATTGTGACAGCCCATGCTTTTCTTTTACTTGCTGCAACGCATTCATGTATTCATCAAGCAGCTGCCAATCCGTCTGCAGTTTCTTTTTTGCCATTTCTTCACCTGAAATAGTAACAAATACTTCTACTCTACCACGTTTTATGTATGTTTGAACGATTTTTTTTATTTTATCTTCAATTTCAATTAATTGTCTTGGCATACGAATAACAATTTCACAAAAACGATGATTAACAGACTTCATTTCGACTGTTACTGATCGATTTTCCACTTCCGCTTTTCCGCGGCCAAAACCAGTCATACTTTTTATCATTATCATCACATCCACTATGTACATCTTACATAAAAAGTATCATAAAAGAAAGTGTTAGCAAAAAAAAGAAATCTCTCTTCTTTATTCAACCTGTAAAGGCTGCCTTCATGAGTTTTCTCATTTGGGACAGCCTGTATTAAAGTATAGCACAATTTATGAAGGTTTTCTTGTTAAAAGTGAACCGGCAAGTAAAAAAGTTGGAAGACTTGCAAGTCCTAAAATAACGAGCCATTCCCGCGGTGCAATGGCCATTGTATGGAAAATAGGCTGCAGGGGCGGATAGTAGATAGCCACCAGCATAAGGATAATAGATGAAATAACGGCTCCTACAAGATATAAGTTCTGAAATGGATTGCGATCAAAGATTGATTTTTCACTTCGGCAGTCAAATACGTGAATAAGCTGTGCCATAACAAGTGTGGCAAATGCAATCGTCTGAGCATACTGCAGCCGATC
>Ga0058693_1000516_pt1 | contig 15081 bp, 12 predicted proteins | sample AgamicOrMarz_FD_55217 | JGI IMG/M metagenome (GOLD analysis project Ga0058693, IMG submission 55217) | Agave microbial communities from Guanajuato, Mexico - Or.Ma.rz | ecosystem: Host-associated > Plants > Phyllosphere > Phylloplane/Leaf | place: Guanajuato, Mexico | collected 2012-06-04 | reverse complement strand
ATCACCGAGAAAATGCGCGCGGTTTTCTTCNAGCTTATCAGCCACGATCGAGCAGGCCGGATCCTGGCGTACTTTACGGGCATAGCGCATCACCCACGCCACGCAGATTAGCCAGCCCACCGCCAGCAACAGTACGCGCAGTAAGATGCCGTTGGTAAAGGGGATCCCGGCGGCGTTGGCAGCGATCACCGTGGCAAAGGGGTTGATGGTGGATCCGAGCGTGCCGATCCCCGCGCCCAGCAGAATGGTCGAGGCGGCCACCAGCGGATCGAAACGCGCCGCCAGCATCACCGGCACCAGCAGGGTATAAAACGGCAGTGATTCTTCAGCCATGCCGTAAATAGTACCGCCAGCGGCAAACAGCCCCATCAGGATCGGGATCATCCACTCTTCGTGGCCGTGCAGTTTCAGGGTAACGCGGGCGATCCCGGCATCGATCGCCCCAGTTTTCGTGACGATCCCCAGAAATCCACCGATGATCAGAATAAAGAGTGCCACGTCAATCGCGCCCGCCTGCCCGGTGACGGGATCGTACAGCCCGCCGATGGGGGCCATCAGCACGGCAACCAGCCCCTGCGGATGAGCCGCAACCTGTGCGTAAGTGCCGGCCACCGGCACTTCTTTGCCGAGCGTCTCATTCATCATCATCTGATACTGACCGGCGGGGACGATCCAGCTCAGCGCGGCGACCAGCGCGATCAGGATAAATAAAATGGTGTAAGCGGAAGGAAATTTGAACTTGCCCATGGGGTGATCTCCCTGTGCGGGCGCGCCAGCTCACCGGCGCGCCCGGATAATTACTCGCCGAGTGTCGCCACCATGACCGCTTTAATGGTGTGCATTCTGTTTTCTGCTTCGTCAAAAACGATGGAATTCGCCGATTCAAATACCTCTTCGGTGACTTCCAGCCCCTTCAGCCCGTACGCCATTTCGATTTCCCGGCCCATGGTGGTGTGCTCGTTATGGAACGCGGGCAGGCAGTGCATAAATTTGACGTTCGGGTTACCGGTGGCTGTCACGACGGCACGGTTAACCTGATAGGGCGTCATCAGGCTGACGCGCTCGGCCCAGGCTTCTTTCGGCTCGCCCATCGACACCCACACGTCGGTGTAGAGAAAATCAACGCCGTTCACGCCTTCTTCGACATCTTCCGTCAGCATGATGCGCGCCCCGGTTTCACGGGCAATGGCGCGACACTGCGTCACCAGTGCCTCTTCCGGCCAGAAGGCGCGCGGCGCCACCAGACGGACATCCATGCCCATTTTCGCGGCGCCCACCATCAGATCGTTGCCCATGTTGTTTCGTGCATCCCCCAGATAGGCGAAGCTCAGCTCTGGCAGGGTTTTGCCTGGCGCGTGTTCCAGCATGGTCATCAGGTCGGCGAGGATCTGGGTGGGGTGAAATTCGTTGGTCAGGCCATTCCACACCGGCACCCCTGCAAACTCGCCCAGCTCCTCGACAATCGCCTGGCCGTAGCCGCGGTATTCAATGCCGTCATACATACGTCCCAGCACGCGGGCGGTATCTTTCATCGACTCTTTGTGGCCGATCTGCGAGCCAGTCGGCCCGAGATAAGTCACCTGCGCCCCTTGATCGAACGCTGCCACTTCAAAGGCGCAGCGGGTGCGGGTGGAGGTTTTTTCGAAGATCAGCGCGATATTTTTCCCGGTCAGCGTTGGCTTTTCACGACCCGCTTTTTTGGCGGCTTTCAGTTCGATGGCCAGTTCGATAAGTGACTGGATCTCCGCCGGGGTGTAGTCCAGCAGCTTGAGGAAATTGCGGTTTTTCAGGGAGTGGGACATAAGTATTTCCTTATTCAGATTTTAACGGCGGATGGCGGCTTCGCCTTATCCGGCCTACGATCTGTAGGCCTGATAAGCGCAGCGCCATCAGGCAAAAGGGCTTAAAAATTTAATGCCGGATCAACGTACCTTTCTCGCCCGCGAGGATCGCCGGGCCGTCCGCCAGCGCGCCGATCCCGGCGATGCCGTGGCACTCGTCGACAAAACGGCAACAGGCGGCGACTTTCGGCCCCATCGATCCGGCATCAAAGGTCATCCCGCCAAGCTGCGCTGGCGTGACCTGNGCGAGCGGGCGCTGTCCGGGCATACCCCAGTCGACATACACCGCATCGGCGTCAGTGAGGATCAGCAGCGCGTCGGCTTCGATTTGCCGCGCCAGCAGGGCGGCGGAGAGGTCTTTGTCGATCACCGCCTCGATGCCGTGGTAGCCATCGGCTTTTTCCACTACCGGCACGCCGCCGCCACCGTTGCAGATCACCAGATGGTCACGGCTGATTAGCGCGTTAATGGCATCGCGTTCGACGATGCGCTGCGGCTGGGGCGAAGGCACCACGCGGCGGAAATAGTTGCCGTCGGCTTTAAAGATCCAGCCTTTTTCGGCTTTCAGCGCGGCAGCCTGGGCGTCGTTATACACCGGGCCGATGTATTTGGTCGGGTGATGAAAGGCCGGATCGGCGGCGTCCACTTCGACCTGAGTGAGCAGCACGCTGATCTCGCGCTGCGGCAGCTGGTTCTTCAGCGCCTGTTGCAGCATGTAGCCGATCATTCCCTGGCTTTCCGCGCCGAGCACATCNAGCGGGTAGGGCGTAACNTTGTCGTAAGCGCTGTTTTGCAGCGCCAGCAGGCCAACCTGCGGNCCGTTGCCGTGCACCAGCACCACCCGCCAGTCGTGGGTCAGTCGGGCGATGGTTTTCGCCGCGAGCAGAATATTTTTGCGCTGAATATCGGCTTCCAGCGGTTCGCCNCGTTTTAACAGCGCATTGCCGCCAAGGGCGACGACGAGAGTCGGTTTCAGTTCCATGNGGCGTCTCCTTAAATGCCGTCGCGTTCAAGCGGGCAACTCATGCAGCGCGCGCCGCCGCGACCGCGGCCCAGTTCGTCGCCGGGGATCGGCAGCACGGTGATGCCTGCCTTGTCGTATTTTTCGTTGGTCCAGATGTTGCGCTCGTAGCCCACCACCACGCCGGGGCGCAGGGTCAGCACGTTGTTGGCGTCGTTCCACTGCTCGCGTTCCGCTTCAAAGGCGTCGCCGCCGGTGGTGATCAGGCGGATCTGCGACACGCCGAGGGCTTTTTCCAGCGCCGTTAATAGACCCGGCTCCTGCAAGCGGCTGATACCGCCGCGCCCGTCCGGCGTCAGCGTCCAGCACTGGGCATCTTTGCGCACCACTTCCGGGTAGACAGAGAAGGTATCGACGTCGATATGGGTCATGACGGTATCAAGATGCATACAGGAACGGTGCTTCGGCAGCTCGACGGCGATGACCCGCTCGGCCTGACGATGTTTAAACAGGGCGCTGGCGAGGAATTCCACTCCCTGCGGTGTGGTGCGTTCAGACATGCCGATTAATACCGCGCCGCGACCAATGACTAATACGTCGCCGCCTTCGATGGTGGCGTGGTCATAATTAATGTTTTCATCGCCGAAATATTTAATAAAATCGCCGTCGGCAAATTGTGGATGCCAGCGATATATGGCGCGCAGATTATTGGTTTCACGCTGGCGTGCCGGTTTGGCCATCGGGTTAATAGACACGCCGTTATAGATCCAGCAGGAAGTATCGCGGGTGAATAAATGGTTTGGCAGTGGCTTCATAATAAAGTCATTGGCCGAATGGGTATCCACCACCATATTTTTGATGAACGCCGGAATTTCCCCGTAGGTCAGGCCGCCGCTTAAGCGACGCGCCAGTTCGCGATGCGGCATATCCGCCAGCCAGCCGCGCACATCGGCGGCAAAGGCAGGGCCCAGGCGGTAATCTGACACCTGGGTTTGCAGCAGCCAGCCTTTGGCATCCGGCACATCCAGCGTCTGGGTGAGCAGGTCGGTAAGCAGTAAAACTTCCACGCCCTGATCGCGCAGCGTACTGGCAAAAATATCGTGCTCTTCGCCCGCACGCTCAACCGATAACACGTCGTCAAATAACAACTCCTGGCAGTTCGATGGCGTCAGTCTTTTCAGGCTAAGATTAGGGCGATGTAACATCACACTACGTAATTGGCCAATTTCAGAACCGACATAATGCTTTTCCATATTTATTCCTTGAGCTTTTTTAGAAATAAAGGGGCCAGCGTTATGAAAAAACTATTTTCATAACCCTTCGTGTTCAGTTGAATTCGGGAGTCATACTAATCGCTGCTGCTATTAATAATGTGATATTGCTCACGTGAAAGCGGCACTGCCGGGGTTTATTTCTTATTGCATGATGGGCATCAGAGAATACTCAAATCCATATATTACGGCGGTGAATTGCTACGCAATAATCGCTGTCATTATTTTTAGATGTTAATATTTTGTACAACTTATCATTAATTTATATTGATGTATATGGTTGAAATATATAGATAAATTAAGGTTGTTCGCATGGCTATGCAAAACCACTAATAAATTATTTCGGCGTTAAGCTGAAATAAAAAATAAATATGAAGGTTTGTGCCTGAATATGCCGTAAGGCAAAGTGTGAGCGGCAAGTGGTTTTTTTGATAAGCACCGACTTTTCAGCGGGTTGTGAGGGGACACTCTGCGCAGCCGTAACAGGTTATGCAGTTTTAGTGCATATGTCCGGCGAGGGTGTTAACAGGCTGATAACAGGATGTCGGATAAACATGCGCCATCGCAAATCTTTTCCATTTAGAGGTGGTGCAGCAAAAGGATTTTTCGTATAACACATAAAAATTGAAACAGTGTTTTATATGAGGGGTTCATCATGATCGTTGGCAATATTCACCACCTCCAGTCCTGGTTGCCGCAGGAACTGGCGCAGGCAATCGACTACATCAAGCAGCACGTCACGGACGCGACCCCGATCGGGAAGCATGACATTGATGGCTCGCGCCTGTTTTACCTGGTCTCTGAGGATATGACGCAGCCATTTGCCGAGCGCCGCGCCGAGTATCATGCGCGTTATCTGGATATTCAGATCGTGCTGAAAGGCCAGGAGGGGATGACCTTCAGTACCCTGCCGCACGGTACGCCGGACACCGACTGGCTGGCGGATAAAGACATCGCGTTTTTACCGGCAGGTGAGCAGGAAAAAACGGTGGTGCTGAGCGAAGGGGATTTTGTGGTGTTTTATCCAGGGGAAGTGCATAAACCGCTGTGCGCCGTGGGCGAGGCCGCGCCGGTGCGTAAAGTGGTGGTGAAACTGCTGGTGGCGTAATGGTGTTGCCGGGTGGCGGCTGCGCCTTACCCGGCCTACAACTTACCCGGCCTGGAGGGGGATTTCTCCCTCTCCCTGCGGGAGAGGGCCGGGGTGAGGGGAAACTACTCCGCCAGGGTCGCCACCATCACCGCTTTAATGGTATGCATACGGTTCTCCGCCTGATCAAACACCACGCTGTTTGCCGATTCAAACACCTCGTCGGTCACTTCCATGCCGCCGTGCAGGCCATAGTTTTCGGCCATCTGTTTGCCGAGCGTCGTTTGATCGTCGTGAAACGCGGGCAGGCAGTGCAGGAATTTCACCTGCGGGTTGCCGGTCAGCGCCAGCATCTGGCGGTTCACCTGATAGCCGCGCAGTAACGCAATGCGCTCCGCCCACTTTTCTTTCGCTTCGCCCATCGACACCCAGACATCGGTATAAACAAAGTCGGCGCCTTTCACGCCTGCGGCAACATCTTCAGTCAGCGTGATATTACCGCCGTTTTTCACCGCCAGCGCCGTGCACTCGGCTACCAGGCTCGCATCCGGCCAGCAGGCTTTGGGGGCGACAAGGCGCAGATCCAGGCCAACCAGCGCGGCCGCTTCCAGCATCGAATTGCCCATGTTGTTACGCGCATCACCGGCATACACCAGCGTCATCTCATTGAACGCTTTGCCGGGCAGATGCTCCTGCATGGTGAGCAGATCCGCCAGCAACTGCGTCGGATGAAACTCATTGGTCAGGCCGTTCCATACCGGCACTCCAGCATATTCTGCCAGCGTTTCAACGACTTCCTGTCCGTAACCCCGGTACTGAATGCCGTCGTACATGCGTCCCAGCACGCGCGCGGTATCCTTAATTGATTCTTTATGCCCAATCTGACTACCGGCTGGACCGAGATAAGTGACGCGTGCGCCCTGATCAAATGCGGCAACTTCGAAAGAGCATCGTGTACGGGTTGAGTCTTTTTCGAAGATGAGCGCGATGTTTTTGCCAGTAAGCTTCTGTACTTCTTTGCCTTTTTTCTTGTCGGCTTTCAGTTTTGCGGCGAGCGCCAGCAGGGCGTGGATTTCAGCGGGTGTAAAATCGAGCAGTTTAAGAAAGTGCTTCCGGAATAATGCAGACATGTTTCCCTCACATGGCTTAGGCCACTTATTGAATTAAAATTCACTTTATATGTGTAAATATTCATTTGCAACCCTGTTTAACAAATCTTTTCGGTCAGGAGTGGAGGCATTGTCAGTGGTGTGTGAAAATAAGAGTATCTGCCGCACATTAAGAGGAACGAGCCATGGCAAACCCGGAGCAACTGGAAGAGCAACGCGAAGAAACGCGTTTGATTATTGAAGAACTGCTGGAAGATGGTAGCGATCCTGACGCGCTGTACACCATTGAGCATCATCTTTCCGCTGACGATTTTGAAACGCTGGAGAAAGTCGCGGTTGAAGCGTTCAAACTGGGTTATGAAGTGACCGAGCCGGAAGAGCTGGAAGTGGAAGAAGGCGAAGTGGTGATCTGCTGTGACATCCTGAGCGAATCCGCGCTCAAGTCAGAGCTGATCGATGCGCAGGTTGAGCAACTGATGACGCTGGCAGAAAAATTCGACGTTGAATACGACGGCTGGGGAACNTATTACGAGGATCCAAACGGCGAAGAAGGCGACGACGAAGATGATGANGATCTGGTGGACGAAGACGACGACGGTGTTCGCCACTAAGTAAGACGTGCGGCGGCGCTCGCTGCCGCACAGCCATTCCCCTCACTCCCAAAAAAACAACCACAAAAACTCCCATTAATGCACCATTTCTGGCAGGTGCGCCCGCATCCGATGTTGCGTAACATATGCCTCCTTTTTTTCACAATAAACGTTTAACAACNTTTGCAGAGAGCCAGGATGAAACTGTCACGGATCGTCATACCGCTTGTCGTTGTTGTTGTCGCCACTGNCGTCGGTTTTTTTATCGGCGCCCGCCCTACGCATAGCGGACTCACCGATGAGCAGCAATTTGACGCCGCGATGTCGCAATTCCCTTCCTTTATGGTGCTCAAAGAGCAAGAGCCGGCGTACTGGTCCACGCTGCGCACTCGCGCGCTGACGATGCAGAAAGAGGGAAAAACGGAGCAACAAATCATCGACGTCATCCAGCCGGAAATTTTGCAGATCCAGATCTCGCGTCTGCAATCGGCCCCGGACGATCAGGTGGTGCGCTATATGAAAGTGAATATGGAGCAGACGGCGGCGATCCAGAAAGTCAGTGATGATGACTGTTACCGTTTCCTGTTCCCGACCGTGAAAGGCGGCATCAACCCGATGCGTGTCCTGCCGAAAGAGATGCTGACTTACCGCGCCACGGTGGATGCTGAGATGATGCGTTCGGCTTACGGGGCGGGCAAACACACCGCGACGCCGCAGGAGCAGGAACGTGCCCAGCAGGATCTCCAGCCGGTTGCCGACAAGCTGATGCAGAAATATGGCGCTGATGTAGCCATCCTGTCGGAGCCGCAAAAGGGTGTCGGCAAAGAGAAACTGACCTGCGATATGGTAGAAGAATTGTGGAGCAACGTGCTGGCCTTACCGGCCGATAAAGCCGCGGGTATTGTGCGCTTTATGATGGCGCAGTAACGCCACGCCGATAAGCCCTCCCGCAGGGGAGGGCCAGATGACCAGCATTTACAACGTCTTCAGCATGCGGACTTCGCAGTCCACGTGGCCGGTGCAGCCCAGCGGCGCGTCGATATGCGTAAAGCCCAGGCGCTCATAGAGCGCAATGGCGTCTTTAAGGAAGGCGGTGGTTTCGAGATAGCAGCGGGTAAAACCNTGCTCACGGGCNAAATCGAGGGCGGCGAGGGCGAGCTGGCGCGCCAGACCTTTGCCGCGAATGCCCGGCAGGAAATACATTTTTTGCAGTTCGCAAATGTCCGGATCGCTACAGCTCAGCGGCGCGACGCCACCGCCGCCTACCACCTGGCCGTCCTGCTCGACGACCCAGTAAGCGTGGCGGGGCTGGCTGTAGAGCTGAAATAAGACATCCAGATTTGGATCGGCAACGGTGTAGCCTTTATCCGCCGTCAGTCCGAATTCAGCCGAAACCTCGCGGATCACGCGGGCAATGGCCGGATTATCTTTTTCCTGGAGAGGGCGAAGCCGTAATTCGCCTGTCATACTGTGTGCATTATTCTGCATGGGATAACCTGGAAACGTGGGACAGTAAAAATCTGTGGACAAGCCCCACTATAAAACAGACCTTGCGAGATGAAAAATAAAAGCCTGCATTAACCCTTTTCCATTTTATTGCCGATATACGGCAATGAAGTACGGCGCAGTACATTGTGCTGCGTGACGTTAATTCCCCCTTTTAATAAGGGTTTTAATCATTCATTTCAGGACGAAAAAGTATGGATTCCTTAAGTAAAACACAGCGTCATCAAATCAAGTTTCACGGGGATGGCGGCAACTATTTTGCAATATGGCTGGTGAATATCTTCCTGTCTGTTATTACCCTCGGCATATATTCGGCCTGGGCGAAAGTCAGAACTTACCGTTATTTTTATGGCAATACCGAACTGGCGGGCGATCGCTTTGATTATCATGCCCGTCCGATGCAAATTCTCATTGGCCGCATCATCGCCTTTGTGGGTATCGTTATTTTTTACCTCTGTTTCCTGGCCAGTGAAGTGCTGGGAATGGTGATCATGCTGGCGTTCATTGCGCTGCTGCCGTGGATTATTATCCGCAGCTGGCGCTTCAATGCCATTATGTCCAGCTACCGTGGCGTCCGTTTTAACTACCTTTGCCGCGTTGGTCGCGCCTACTGGGTATTCCTCGGCTTCCCGTTGCTGGCTTTCGCGGCGCTGATTGTTGTCGTATCGCTGTTGAATTTCTTCACCAACCCGATGCTGGGTATTCTGCTGATGGTGGTGATTTTTGTGCCGGGTGCAATCCTCATCCAGGGGATTAATTCCGCGCTGACGTACGACCTCTACGTGAACAACCTTTTCTTTGGCGATGCCGCGTTCAAAGGCGACATGAATAAAGACGCCTTTGTGAAAATGGCATTTAAAGCCGCGCTCTTTGTGGTACCGGTGCTGATTATCCTCGGGCTGATCTTTGCCAAAATGTTTTACTCCATCATGCAGGCGAGCTTATACGGCGGGACTGAAGATGCGATCGCCATGATGGTGCTCAGCAATATGGGCCTGATTATCCTGGCGTATCTGGTGGCGCTGGCTGGCGGCATGGCGGCGGCGGCCTGGCTGATTGTCGCGCACCGTAACTACGTGGCGAATCAGACCACGCTGAACGGCGGCGCGCTGCGTCTGCACTCCAGNATGAAATTCACCTCTTACCTCGGCCTGCTGTTCACCAATGCGCTGATCGTCATCTTCTCTTTAGGCATTGCGTCGCCATTTGCCCATGTGCGTCATGCGCGCTACGTGCTGCAAACNCTGGAAGTGGAAGGCGATCTGGATCAGNTGACCGTGCANGCCCATGGCGAGAAAGCGCCTGCGGCCGTGACGGAAGAACTGGTGCAGGCTCTGGATATCAATGTCGGCCTCTGATCTCAGCGGCTTTTATCAGTATCCCGGTCGGGCTGCCCGTGAGGCGGCCCGTCTGACGTTGCATGACGGGGCGGTGACGCTGCATCGGGACAGCGGCGACGAAACGTATCCGCTGGCGGCGCTGACGGTGTCAGAGGCGCTGGGAGATATTCCGTTGTCCCTCACCTTTGCCGACGGCGGCCGTTTTGCGCCCGGTGACGATAAGATCTTTCGCCAGTGGTATTTCCGNCACCGGCGTCCGGGGCTGGTCCACCGGTTAGAGCAGCACAAACGTGGNGTGGTGGCGATGCTGTTCGCCACCGTGCTGGTAGGTGTGTTTTACGTCTGGGTGCTGTTGCCGTGGCTGAGCGGCGTGATTGCCAGCCAGTTGCCGGTCAGTATCGAGCAGCAGCTTGGCCGCTACAGCGCGACTTATCTGGAAGAGCAGGGGCTGACGGAGAGCAAACTGAGTACGGCGCGNCAGCAGCAGTTGCAGACGCTGTTCCGGGCNGTGATCCCTGCGGATATGCGCGAGCAGACCGGCCTGCGCCTGCGCATCATGCATTTCCCGCTCGGGGCGAATGCGCTGATGCTGCCGGACGGCACCATGATGCTCAGCGACCAGCTGGTGCGACTGGCGAAAAGCGACGATGCGCTGGCCGCCGTAATGTTGCATGAGATCGGCCATTACCGTTACCGACATTCGATGCAGATGGTGGTGCGCTCATCGCTGATCTCCATCACCATGATGTGGGTGATGGGCGACGTCAGCGGGATCGGCGATACCCTGTTNCAGTCGGCGGTGTTGGTGAACGAGCTGCGCTTTTCGCGGCGCATGGAGAGCGAGGCGGACCGTTTCGCGCTGGAGGAGATGCAGCGCCAGGGACGACCGTTAAGCGCGATGCTGCAAATCTTCACCGCGCTGGGCGAGCAGGGTAAGGATGACGAGAAGTGGGCGATCCCGGACTGGCTAAGCACGCATCCGGCGATGCAGGAGCGGCTGGAGACCATCCGCAACGCCGCACAGTAAAACGCATAAAAAAACCGGGCGCAGAGGCCCGGTTTTTTTTATCAGGGATAAACCGCTTACAGCGCGGCGATCACGCCCTGTTGCTCAATCAGCTTCGCTTTGGCCTGGGCAAATCCGTCCAGACGCTCACGCTCTTTGGCAACCACGGCTTCCGGCGCGCGCGCCACAAAACCTTCGTTACCCAGTTTGCTTTCGATTTTCGCGATTTCCTGCTCGATCTTCGCCACTTCTTTTGCCAGACGCTCCAGCTCTGCGGCTTTGTCCACCAGACCCGCCATCGGGATCAGCAGCTCAGCGCCGTCAACGATTTTGGTGACCGATACCGGCCCTTTATCGTCAGCAGGCAGCACGGTGATGCTTTCCAGACGCGCCAGCGTTTGCAGGAAGCTACGGTTTTCCGTCACGCGACGGATCACCGCTTCGCTGCAACCGCGCAGCAGCAATGCCAGCGGTTTGGCAGGGGAGAGGTTCATCTCAGCGCGAATATTACGCACCGCGACGATCGCCTGTTTCAGCCACTCGGTATCCGCCAGCGCCGCGTCGTCTGCCAGTGCCGCATCAAACTGCGGGAAGGGTTGCAGCATGATGGTGTCGGCGGTAATACCTTTCAGCACTTTCACGCGCTGCCAGATGGTTTCGGTGATGAACGGAATAATCGGGTGCGCCAGACGCAGCAGACCTTCCAGTACCGTCACCAGCGTATTACGCGTGCCGCGCAGTTCCGCTTCAGAACCGCCGTTCATTACCGGCTTGGTCAGCTCCAGATACCAGTCACAGAACTGGTTCCAGGTGAACTCGTACAGAATGCCCGCGGCGATGTCNAANCGNTAGCTGTCCAGCGCTTCACGGTAGGCTTTCACCGTGCGGTTGAACTCGGCGAGGATCCAGCGATCCGCCAGCGACAGCGTCAGTTCGCCGTCGTTGAAGCCGCAATCCTGATCTTCGGTGTTCATCAGCACAAAGCGGCTGGCGTTCCACAGTTTGTTACAGAAGTTACGGTAACCTTCCAGACGCTTCATGTCCCAGTTGATGTCGCGGCCGGTTGAGGCCAGCGCCGCCAGGGTGAAACGCAGGGCATCGGTGCCGTGCGGCTCGATGCCGTCCGGGAACTGTTTCTCGGTACGCTTAGCGATTTTTTCCGCCAGTTGCGGCTGCATCATGTTGCCGGTGCGTTTTTCCAGCAGATCCGGCAGCGAGATCCCGTCCACCATATCCAGCGGGTCAATGACGTTGCCCTTGGATTTTGACATCTTCTGGCCTTCGTCATCACGGATAAGACCGGTCATGTAGACGGTTTTAAACGGTACCTGCGGCTTGCCGTTTTCATCTTTGATGAAGTGCATGGTCATCATGATCATGCGCGCGATCCAGAAGAAGATAATGTCAAAGCCGGACACCATCACCGAGGTCGGGTGGAACTGGCGCAGCGCGTCAGTGTTTTCCGGCCAGCCGAGGGTGGAGAAGGTCCACAGCGCGGAGGAGAACCAGGTGTCGAGCACGTCTTCGTCCTGGCGCAGGGCGATGTCGGCAGACAGGTTGTTTTCGCTGCGCACTTCTTCTTCTGTGCGGCCAACGTAGACGTTGCCGTCGTTGTCGTACCATGCCGGAATACGGTGACCCCACCACAGCTGGCGGGAGATACACCAGTCCTGAATGTCACGCATCCAGGAGAAGTACATGTTTTCGTACTGCTTAGGTACAAACTGGATGTCGCCGTTTTCTACCGCTTCCACCGCCGGTTTCGCCAGCACGTCCGCACGGACATACCACTGGTCGGTCAGCATCGGCTCGATCACCACGCCGCCACGGTCGCCGTAAGGCACGGTCAGGTCGTGCGGTTTGATCTCTTCCAGCAGGCCGAGGGCATCAATGGCCGCCACTACCGCTTTACGCGCCGCAAAACGCTCCAGATTCTGGAACTGCGCCGGGATAGCGCCTGAGTAAACGTCGGATTCGTTGCCTTTGGTGTCGTACACTTCGGCGACGTCACGAATGTCGCCGTCAAAGGTCAGGATGTTGATCATCGGCAACTGGTGACGACGACCCACTTCATAGTCGTTAAAATCGTGCGCCGGGGTGATTTTCACGCAGCCGGTGCCTTTGGTCATGTCGGCGTGCTCATCGCCGACGATCGGGATGCGACGATCCACCAGCGGCAGCATCACGAATTTGCCGATCAGATCTTTATAACGCGGATCTTCCGGGTTCACCGCCACGCCGGTATCGCCCAGCAGGGTTTCCGGACGGGTAGTGGCGACCACCAGATAATCTTTACCGTCAGCGGTTTTCGCGCCGTCAGCCAGCGGATAGCGGATATGCCACATGGAGCCTTTCGACTCGCGGTTTTCCACTTCCAGATCGGAGATAGCGGTGCGCAGCTTCGGATCCCAGTTCACCAGGCGCTTGCCACGGTAAATCAGATCTTCTTTATACAGACGCACGAAGACTTCTTTGACGGCGTTGGACAGGCCTTCGTCCATGGTGAAGCGCTCGCGCTCCCAGTCCACAGAGTTACCAAGGCGACGCATCTGACGGGTAATGGTGCCGCCGGATTCCGCTTTCCACTGCCAGATTTTTTCGATAAAGGCATCGCGGCCATAATCGTGGCGGGTTTTACCTTCTTCGGCGGCAATTTTGCGCTCAACCACCATCTGCGTGGCGATACCGGCGTGATCGGTACCGACCTGCCACAGGGTATTTTTCCCCTGCATACGCTGGTAGCGGATCATGGTATCCATGATGGTTTGCTGGAAGGCGTGACCCATATGCAAACTGCCGGTGACGTTCGGCGGCGGGATCATGATGCAGAAGCTTTCCTGGCTTTCATCGCCATTTGGTTTGAAATAGCCCTGCTGCTCCCAGTGCTCGTAAAGCGGCTGTTCGATATCTTGTGGGTTATATGTCTTTTCCATTATTTCCAGGTTGCCGTATTCAGGTTAAAACCAGCCAGGCGATAGGCTTTATAGCGCTCGCGGGCCAGTTGTTTCAAAGTTTCTTCGTAGGGGACGAAGTCTACCACTTCTGTGAAAGCGGTGGCAAAATCTGCGAAGTTAACGCGTAAAGCGATTAACAGATCGCGCGGGCTGCTGTTGCGTTTTTGCGGCCAGGCGATTTCCACCGGCGCGCCGCCCCGTGGTCCTTCTCCCGCCAGATTATGCGGCACAAAGCTTTCCGCCGGACGCGCCCACAGGGCCTCGTCAAGGCGGATCGCCTGTTGTTCATCTTCGCAGGCGATCAGCACGCGCTTGCCGTTGCGCCAACGTTCCGCGGCAATTTCACACACCAGTTGTTCAACGGCGCTGAGGCCATCTACGGTGTCGTCATTGTCCAGAAGGTAGAACGTCGCGTTTTTCATGATATGGGGCTTCTTGTGGTGGATTTAAATGCAAAGCCGGGTGGCGCTTTGCTTACCCGGCCTACGGTTGAGAGGCGTGTAGGCCGGGTAAGGCGAAGCCGCCACCCGGCACTTTACATCACTCGTCGCCGTTAAAACCCGCACGATTGAGCAGGAACTGCGACAGCAGCGCCACCGGACGACCGGTTGCGCCTTTGGCTTTCCCGGAGCGCCATGCGGTGCCGGCGATGTCGAGGTGCGCCCAGTTATATTTACGGGTAAAGCGCGCCAGGAAGCAGCCCGCGGTGATTGCGCCGCCAGGACGGCCGCCAATGTTCGCCATATCGGCAAAATTGGATTCCAGCTGTTCCTGGAATTCATCGGCCAGCGGCAGACGCCACGCGCGGTCGCCCGCCTGTTCGGACGCGCCGATCAGTTCGTGCGCCAGCGGATTGTGGTTCGACATCAGACCGGTGATGTGATGACCCAGNGCNATCACGCAGGCACCGGTGAGGGTCGCCACGTCGATTACCGCTTCCGGATCAAAACGTTCAACGTAGGTCAGCACGTCGCACAGCACCAGACGGCCTTCGGCGTCGGTGTTCAGCACTTCCACCGTCTGACCGGACATGGTGGTCAGCACATCACCCGGACGATAGGCGCGTCCGCCAGGCATGTTTTCACAGCCCGCCAGCACGCCGACGACGTTAATCGGCAGCTGTAGCTCGGCGACCATACGCATCACGCCGTACACCGCCGCCGCGCCGCACATATCGTACTTCATCTCGTCCATGCCTTCGGCAGGCTTGATGGAAATACCGCCGGAGTCGAAGGTCAGGCCTTTACCCACCAGCACAATCGGACGCGCGTCTTCGTCGCTGCTGCCTTTGTATTCGATAACGGACATCAGGGATTCATTCTGCGAACCCTGACCGACCGCCAGATAAGAGTGCATACCCAGCTCGCGCATCTGCTGCTCGCCAATCACGCGAGTGACGACGTTCTTGCTGAAGGA
>Ga0058693_1000474_pt1 | contig 15843 bp, 14 predicted proteins | sample AgamicOrMarz_FD_55217 | JGI IMG/M metagenome (GOLD analysis project Ga0058693, IMG submission 55217) | Agave microbial communities from Guanajuato, Mexico - Or.Ma.rz | ecosystem: Host-associated > Plants > Phyllosphere > Phylloplane/Leaf | place: Guanajuato, Mexico | collected 2012-06-04 | reverse complement strand
GCGCCCGTGTTGGTGAGAAAACCCGACTCCAGCCGCGCGAAAACCGTGTTGCCGCCGCCAATGTCTTCCTTGATGAGAAAGCCGAAACGGTCCGGCGTGCGCTTGCCGGCCGACTCCTGATACAGATGCCCGCCGCGCGAGTTCGTCACGAAATCGACACCCACGTCGACGCTCCCGTAGAGCGTCACCGATGACTGTGCGAACGCGGGGCACCCCAGCACCAACGCGCACGCACCTGAGAACAGACTCGTCGTTTTCAACCCATGTCTCCAATGTCTTTTTTGTCGCCGGCCGCATGTCTGCTGACCGATCCCCATGTGGGTGACAGGCGCCGGTCTGCTGCGCGGTTCGCTGCCGTCTTCCAGATGTTGCCGGGAGTGTAGCGAATGGATTTAGGCTTTTGAATCGTGAATTATTTATCAACTCATCGAACAAAACGAATAAAGCTTTTAATGGTCGGTGAAAATACCAGGTAAGCACGATTAATTGGCGCCCACGCTTCTATTAGCCAGAACCCGGTGCTACCATCCGCCGCGTCGGCATTAAGAACCTGCGTTTGGAGACTCGTATGGATATAAGAGGCATGCTGCCGCGGCGCATGGTGGTTGGAATCAGCGGCGCGTCGGGCGTCATATACGGCGTGCGGCTCCTGCAACTGCTGCGCAAGCTCGAAATCGAAACGCACCTGGTGATGAGCCGCTCGGCGCAGGTGACGCTCGCTCACGAATCGGACTTCAGCGTCGCCGACATCCGCGCAATGGCGAGCGTCTGCCATTCCAACACCGATATCGGCGCGTCGATCTCGAGCGGATCGTTCCCGGTGATGGGCATGATCGTCGCGCCCTGCTCGATCAAGACGCTGTCGGAAATCGCCACGGGCATGACGAGCGGCCTGCTTTCGCGCGCCGCGGACGTCACGTTGAAGGAGCGCCGCCGCCTCGTGCTGATGGTGCGCGAGACACCGCTGCACCTCGGCCATCTGCGCAGCATGACGGCNGTAACNGAGTCCGGCGCCATCGTCTATCCGCCCGTGCCCGCGTTCTACGCGAACCCCGAATCGCTGACCGACATGGTCGATCACACGCTCGGCCGCGTGCTCGACCTGTTCGGGCTGGACGCCGCCACGGTGCAGCGCTGGGGCATGTAGGCGCGCCGCAGTCTCTCCCGTTGAGGGCCACCGCGCCCTTGTCACAGCGCCTGTTCCGATTATCAAATTTCAGTGATGATCCATTCGGATTAATTTGCTTCTTTCGCGCGATTCGCTGAATTAAAGTGATTCCCGATTTCACCGCGTTGGCTACTTATAAAGATTATCGATCGATTCATAACGAAGATCGATAAAAGCGCTCATTACGAAAAAGGTCGAATCGTCGAATGAAGATAGTTATTGCAGGCGCCGGTATCGGCGGATTGACGGCCGCAGCCGCATTATTGAAAAAAGGTTTCGATGTCACGGTGTTCGAGCAGGCGCAGGCGCTCAAGGAGATCGGCGCCGGCGTGCAACTGAGCCCGAACGCCACCCGCGTGCTGTTCCAGCTCGGCGCGGGCGATGCGCTCGAGGGCCTTGCGTGCGAACCGCTCGGCAAGCGCGTGCGTCTATGGAACACCGGCCAGACATGGCGCCTGTTCGATCTCGGCGCGCAATCGCGCGAGACCTACGGCTATCCCTACTTCACACTGCATCGCGCCGACCTGCATCAGAAACTCGCCGACGTGGTCCGCTCCATGAAACCCGACGCCATTCGCCTGAACCATAAGGTGGAGAGCTTCTCGCAACAGAACGGCAAGGTGCTGGTGCAGGCCCTCAATGGCGAAACCTGCGAAGGCGATCTGCTGATCGGTGCGGACGGCGTGCATTCGCGCGTGCGGCACGCGCTCTTCGGCCCTGACGAGCCCGTGTTTTCCGGCGTGATGGCATGGCGCGGCGTGATCGACGCGAGCAAGCTGCCGGAGCACTTGCGTTCGCCTTACGGCGCGAACTGGGTCGGCCCCGGCGCGCACGTCATTCACTATCCGCTGCGCGGCAACGGGCTCGTCAACTTCGTCGGCGCGATCGAGAAGTCGGGCTGGCAAGTCGAATCATGGTCCGAACGCGGCACGCTCGACGAATGTCTCGCCGACTTCGAAGGCTGGCACGAAGATGTGCGCACGCTGATTTCCGCGATCGACATTCCGTATAAATGGGCATTGATGGTGCGTGAGCCGATGGCCCGCTGGAGCCAGGGCCACGCGACGCTGCTCGGCGATGCCTGTCATCCGACGTTGCCGTTTCTCGCGCAAGGCGCCGGCATGGCGATCGAAGACGGCTATCTGCTCGCGCGCTGTCTCGAACGCTATACGCACGACGTGCCGCAGGCACTGCAACGCTATGAGGCGCTGCGGCTCGAACGCACCGCGAAAGTCGTGCGCGGTTCGGCGGCCAACGCGACGCGCTTTCACAATCCGCAGCTTGCCCATGCGGAAGGCGCAGCCGCCTATGTGGACCGCGAGTGGAGCGAGGAGCGCGTGAAGGAGCGCTACAACTGGCTGTTCGAATACAACGTCGACGCGATCGAAGTCTGACCCGCGCCGGGTTTCGCGCGACGCTGCCCCGTACGATCCAGCAATACCAGGAGACACTGTGTCCATCCATCTCGATCCTCCAGCGCCGGTGCTCGGCCTGCATCATTTTGCGTGGCGCTGCCGCGACGCCGAGGAAACGCGTCACTTCTACGAAGACATCCTCGGTCTGCCACTCGTGCACGTCATCCGCCTGGACCGCGTGCCGAGCACCGGCGAATATTGTCCCTACGTGCATCTGTTCTTCGAAATGGCGGACGGCTCGAACATCGCCTTCTTCGATCTCGGCGATGGAACCGCCGCGCTTGCCTCGCCGAATACGCCCGCGTGGGTCAATCACATCGCGCTGCGCCTGGCAACGCTCGAACAGCTGGAAACGATGAAAGCGCGGCTGACCCACAATGGCGTCGAGGTGCTCGGCGTCACCGATCATCACTTCGTCCGCTCGATCTATTTTTTCGACCCGAACGGCTTGCGTGTCGAACTAACGGTGCCCGTCGCGCCCGCCGAAGAACTCGCGGGTTATAGAATGCGGGCTCGGCCGGTGCTCGACGCCTGGACCGCTGAAAAGAACAAGGCAGTATCGGAGACACGCCCCGCATGAGCGCGCTCAATTCCACGCACGATCCGGCGCGGCGCAGCTGGATCGAATCGGCGAACGCCGGCAACGCGGATTTCCCCATTCAAAACCTGCCGTTCGGCGCATTCGTGCGCGGCGGCGAATTGCGCATCGGCGTCGCAATCGGCAATCGCATCGTCGATTTGCGCGCGCTGCACGACATGGCGCTGCTGGAAGGCGACGCGGCGCTCGCCTGCGCGTCGGTTCGCGACGGCACGCTAAACGCGCTAATGGCGCTCGACGCCCGCCATGTGAGCGCGTTGCGCGGCGCACTGTCGGCGCTGCTCGCGCAGAACGCGCCCGCACGCTCGCGGCTCGAATCGTCGATCGACGCCGTGCTGCCGCACATGAACGATGTGCAACTGACACTGCCGTGCACGATCGGCGACTACACCGACTTTCTGACGTCGCTTCATCACACCGAGCGCCACGGCCGCTACAAGGGCCTCGCCGATCCGCTGCCGGCCGCGTTCAAATCGCTGCCGATCGCGTATCACGGCCGGGCTTCGTCGCTTCGCGTGAGTGGCGGCGAAGTGCGGCGCCCGTACGGCCAGTATCGCGACGCGGAAGGCCGCGTGTGTTTCGGGCCCGCGCCGATGCTCGACTTCGAACTGGAGCTGGCTGCCGTGATCGGCCGCGGCAACCCGCTGACGCAAGCCATTCCGATTGACGACGCCCGCGCGCACATCTTCGGTTACTGTCTGCTCAACGACTGGTCGGCGAAGAGCATTCAATGGTTCGAGCAGGTACTGGGGCCGTTCCTTGGAAAGAGCTTTCATTCGAGCATCTCGCCCTGGATCGTCACCGACGAAGCGCTCGCCCCGTTTCGCAAGGCGGCGCCCGCACGCGCCGCCGGCGATCCGGCGATCCTGCCGCATCTTCGCGGCGTGCAGGACCAGCAAAGCGGCGGTCTGGACCTGCAGTTGTTCGCACAACTGTCCACGGCTGCGATGCGGCGCGACCACATCGAGCCTGTGCGAATCACGCACACGCATCTGGACAATCTCTACTGGACGTTTGCGCAGATGGTCGCGCATCACACGAGCAACGGCTGCAACCTGCGCACGGGCGACCTGCTCGGCAGCGGCACGATCTCCGGTGCGAGCGATGAATCGCGCGCCTGTCTGACCGAACTGACCGACGCGGGCAAGAAGCCGCTTGCGCTGCCCAGCGGCGAATCGCGCATCGCGCTCGAAGACGGCGACGAGATCGTGCTGAGTGCGCGTGCGAGCGCGCCCGGTGCAGTGTCGATCGGCTTCGGCGAGTGCCGCGCGCGCATCGCGCCGGCGTTGCCGTATCCGCACGCACCGTATCCGCACGCGCCAAACGCACTGCCGCACGGAGAACACTGAACCATGACGACGCTCAACGGCTTCGCGCAGTTCGGCGGCGGCCCGCATAAAGTCATCGCGCTGAACGGCTGGTTCGGCAGTTCGGCCGACTGGAACGCGCTCACGCCCGCACTCGATCCCGAGCGCTTCAGCTACGCGTTCTTCGACTATCGCGGCTACGGGCTTTCGCGCGACAAAGACGGCGAATTCACCTTCGACGAAGTGGCAAGCGACGTACTTGCGCTCGCGGACCATCTCGGCTGGCAGCGCTTCAGCCTGATCGGCCACTCGATGGGCGGCATGGCGATGCAGCGGGTGATGCTGGCGGCGCCCAGGCGCATCGTGAAGATGGCGGGGGTGTCGGCCGTTCCCGCGTGCGGCTCGCGGATGGACGAGGCGCGTCTCGCGATGTTTGCCGCCGCAATCGGCGACGTGACGAAGGGCGCGGGCATCATTCACTTTTCGACGGGCAGCCGGCTCGCCGCACGATGGAGCGCGCACCTCGCGCAGCAATCGGCGCGCGAATCGCGCCGCGAGGCTTTCGCGGCCTATCTGCCGCATTGGGCCACCGGCGACTTTGCCGCACAGGTGGAAGGCAATCCCACGCCGGTCAAACTCTTCGTGGGCGAACACGATCCGGCCATCACGGCGGAGCTGACGGCGCGCACGTGGCTGACGTGGTATCCGAATGCCGCCGTGGAAACCTTGACCAATGCAGGGCATTACGCAATGAACGAAGTGCCGGTGGCGCTGGCGACCGCACTCGAAAACTGGCTCTCGGAGCCTTAACGGACCGCGCTAAGCAGTCAGGCACCCGCGCCAACACAATGCGCGGGATGCAGGAGACACCATGTACGAGACCACCTATCTGCGCGCCGCATCGCTTGACGAAGCCGTCGGCTGGCTGCGCGAGCATGAAGAAGCGCGGCCGCTGTCGGGCGGCATGACGCTGATTCCCACCCTCAAGCAGCGCCTCGCCGCGCCCTCGCATCTGATCGATCTCACGCGCATCGACGCGCTGCGTGGCATCGAAGTGCACGGCAGCGTTTTACGCATTGGCGCGCTGAGCAAACACGCCGAGGTTGCGGCGTCGAGCGTCGTGCGCGGCGCGATTCCGGCGCTTGCCAGCCTGGCTGGCGTGATCGCCGATCCGCAGGTGCGCAACCGCGGCACGCTGGGCGGCTCGGTCGCCAACAACGATCCGGCCGCCGACTACCCCGCCGCCGTGCTCGGTCTGAATGCGCACGTCGTCACGTCGTCGCAACGGCGCATTCCCGCCGACGAATTCTTCGTGGATACCTTCGAGACCGCGCTGCGCCCGGACGAACTCGTGACCGCAATCGAATTTGCGATTCCGCTGCGCGCGGCCTACGCCAAGTACCGGCATCCCGCGTCCGGCTACGCGGTGGCCGGCGTCTTCATCGCCCAGTACGACGATACGATCCGCGTCGCGGTGACGGGCGCGGGCGCGTCGGTGTTCCGCTGGTTCGATGCGGAAAACGCCTTGCAGCAGGACCTTTCGCACGCGGCGCTCGCGTCGCTTTGCATCGACCGCGATACGCTCCCCGACGACGACAACGCGTCCGCGCCGTATCGCGCTCATCTGATCGAAACCTATACCCGCCGCGCACTGCAGGCGCTGCTTGCGTCGTAACCGCGTCGTAACTGCGTCGTCACAGCGGACGCTCATCGAGGAGACAAGAATGGAATTTACTGGATCGCAAACCATCGCGGCATCGCGCGAACAGGTCTGGCAAGGACTCAACGACGCAGCCGTGCTGCAGGAATGCATACCTGGTTGCGAATCGTTCGAGGCCGACAGCGAAGACCGCTACAAGGCGGTGGTGGTGGCGTCGGTCGGGCCCGTCAAGGCGCGCTTCAAGGGCACGCTCGAACTGTCGGATCGCGATGCGCCGAGCGGCTACCGGATCGTAGGCCAGGGCGAAGGCGGTATCGCGGGCTTCGGCAAGATGACCGCGACCGTGACGCTCGCCGATGCCGAAGACGGCACGCTGCTCACCTACGTGGCCGACGCGCAGGTCGGCGGCAAGCTCGCGCAGATCGGCTCGCGGCTTGTTACGTCCGTGGCGAACAAGCTCGCCGCCGAATTCTTCAAACGCTTCAACGCGACGCTGAGCGCAGCGAGCCAGGCCGCGCAATGAACGCAAGAACCGGAAACACAGGTGAATCATGGTTGATGTCCAATTGCAGGTGAACGGCGCGGACGTCGCGCGCGACGTGCCCGACAACACGCTGCTGGTCGAATTCCTGCGCGAGCAATTGCGCCTCACGGGCACGCACGTGGGTTGCGATACGAGCCAGTGCGGCGCGTGCACCGTGCTTCTCGACGGTCAGGCCGTCAAGTCGTGCACCGTGCTGGCCGCGCAGGCGAGCGGCGGCCAAGTCGTCACGGTCGAAGGTCTCAACGCAACGTGCGGCGGCACGCTGCACCCGGTGCAGGCTGCTTTCGTTCAGTGCCACGGTCTGCAATGCGGCTTCTGCACGCCGGGCATGATCATGGCGAGCGCTTTCTATCTGCGCCAAGAGCCGGCGCTCGACCAGGCGAGCATCGCTCATGCGCTGGAGGGCAACATCTGCCGCTGCACGGGCTATGTGAACATCATCGAGGCCGTTCGCCACGCGGCTCGCGAAATGTATCCGGATGCGCCGTTCGCCAGGACGGAGGCTCACACGTCATGATCGGCAAACCGATACCTCGCGTCGAAGACCAGCGCTTCGTCACCGGCAACGGCCAGTACACAGACGACATTCACGTCGACGCACAGTTGCATGCGGCGTTTCTGCGCTCGCCCCATGCGCACGCCGTGCTGCGTTCGATCGACATCGCCGCCGCCCGCGAAGCGCCCGGCGTGATCGCGGTACTGGTGGGTCAGGATTATCTCGACGACGGCTTCAAGGGGGTGGACCATGTGCCGAATCCCGTCGATGCCATCGACGCGACGAAGAAGGCTTTCCTCACGTCGCTGACCGGCTCGATCTTCAATCAGCCCCATCTCCCGCTGCCGGTCGACCGGGTGCGCCATGTGGGCGAAGCGATCGCGATGGTGATCGCGCAGACGCCGCTGCAGGCGCGCAACGCGACCGAGCTGATCGATGTGGACTACGACGTGCTCGACGCCGTGATCAACGGCAACGACGCGATGCAGGACGGTGCGCCGCAACTCTGGGATGGCGCGCCGGGCAACCTGTGCTTTCAGACCCAGATCGGCGATCGTGACGCCGCGCGCGCGATCATCGCCAAAGCGGATCATGTCGTGCGCCGCGAGTTTCATCACAGCCGGCTCGTCAATTGCCAGATGGAGCCGCGCAGCGCAATCGGCGCGTACGACGCGGCAACCGGCGTCTACACACTGATCTCCGGCAGCCAGGGCGCGGTGCGCCAGCAGCTTTGCCTCGCCACGGCGCTGAAAGTGGCGCCGGCGAACGTGCGCGTGATTTGCCCGGATACGGGTGGCGGCTTCGGGCCGCGCTCGTTCATCTATGTCGAACAGCTTGCCGTCGTATGGGCCGCGCGCCGCATCGGACGCCCGGTCAAATGGACGAGCGATCGCAGCGAAGCGTTTCTGTCGGACTACCAGGGGCGCGACGCGATCATCCGCTCGACAATCGGTTTCTCGAAAGACGGCCGCATGCTTGCCATCGACAACGAGTGGATCGGCAACGTCGGCGCCCACACGGTCTCGTATGTGCCGATGTCGAACGGCACGCGCATCATGACGACCGTCTACGACGTACCGGTGGCCGCCGTGCATGTGAGCGCGGTCCTGACCAACACCGTGCCCACGGCGCCGTATCGCGGCGCGGGCCGCCCCGAAGCGACGCATGTGATCGAACGTATGCTCGATCTTGCGGCCGCCGGGTTAGGTATCGATCGCGCGGAGATTCGCCGGCGCAATCTGGTGCCGCGAGACAGGCTTCCGTATCGCAGCCCGATGGGTCTCACATACGACAGCGGCGATTTTGCGCGCAACATGGCGCGCGCGCTGACGCTCGCGCAATGGGACAGCTTCGCGGAGCGCCGCGAGCAGTCGCGCGCACAGGGACGGCTGCGCGGCATCGGCCTTGCGAACTACATCGAATCGCCGGTGGGCGCGCCGCGTGAGCGCATCGAATTGACGGTGCGCGCCGACGGCGGCATCGATATCGTGTCGGGCACGCAGTCGACCGGCCAGGGACACGAAACCACGTTCGCGCAGGTGGTCGCGCATCATCTCGGCGTGCCGATGGAAGCCGTCAAGCTGCGCACGGGCGATACCGCGTTCGTGAGCGTCGGCGGCGGCAGTCACTCGGACCGCACGATGCGGCTCGGCGGCATGCTGCTCGTGGATACCGCGCAACAGATCATTGCGGCCGGCAAGCGCGTCGCCGCGGTCTTGCTCGATGTGGACGCAGCGAGCGTCGAATTCGCCGACGCGCAATTCACCGCGCCCGCGAGCGGCCGTCGAGTGAGCCTTGCCGGGATCGCGCAGCATGTGGCGAAAGACGGCCTGCCAGGCGACCCATCGGCGAAAAAGCTGTACGCCCACGCGGAAGTCAGCACGCGCGTGCCCGCCCATCCGACCGGCGCGGCCGTCTGCGAACTCGAAGTGGACCCCGACACCGGCGCGGTCGAGCTGGTGAACTACACGTCGGTGGACGACGTGGGGCAGCCGATCAATCCGCTGATCGTCGAAGGCCAGGTGCATGGCGGCCTCGCGCAGGGAATCGGCCAGGCGCTCTCGGAAGGCTTCTACATGGATCGCCAAACCGGCCAGGTGCTGACCGGCTCCTACATGGACTACGGCGTGCCGCGCGCCGGCGTGATTCCGCCGCTCAACGTGGAGCTGACGGAAGATCCGACGCAGGGCAATCCGCTGCGAGTGAAAGGCGGTGGAGAAAGCGGCATCACGCCGGCTACGGCCACCATCTTCAACGCGCTGGCCGACGCGCTGCGCGACTACGGCAGCGACGAACTCGCGATGCCGGCCACGCCCAGGGTGATCTGGGAATACATACACCGCGCGCAAGGAGGCGCTCATGTCGACTGAATCCGTGACCATCCGCCGTGAGGGCGCGTTGCTCGAAGTGGTGCTCGACCGTCCTGAGAACGGCAACCTGATCGACCAGGCGATGAGCGATGCGATCATCGCCGCCATGACCACGATCGACGACGACACCAAGCTCGTGCGCATTGTCACGAGCGGCAAGGACTTCTGCAAAGGACGCCAGTCGCCGATGCCGCCGGCAGGCGCGAAGCCGTCGGCGGAAACGCTGCGCCGCGTCGTCGCCGCGCCGCCGCTCGCGCTCTACGATGCGCTGAAGGCGGTGCGTGTGCCGGTGCTGTCGGTCGTGCGCGGCGAGGCGATCGGCGTGGGCTGCGCGCTCGCGGGCGTTTGCGATGTCGCGCTTGCCGCCGACGACGCCGTGTTCCAGATCCCCGAGATGGAGCGCGACATTCCGCCGACGCTCGTCATGTCGGCGCTGATCGGACGCGTTCCCGTCAAGACAGTTGCACACATGGTGCTGAGCCGCGCGCGGCTCTCCGCGCACGAAGCGCTGGCGGCGGGGCTCGTGAGCCGCGTCGTTGCATCCGCCTCGCTCGACGCCGAAGCCGGGGCGCTCACCGAAACGCTGCTCGGCTGCAGCGCCGTCACGCTGCGCGCCGTCAAGCAGTTCCTGCATCTCGCTCCGGAGATGCCCGCCGCGGCTTCGAGCGGCTTTGCCGCCCATCTTGCAGCCACTGCGCTGTCAGCCCGCTTCTGAGGGCCGCGCGCCGCCCCTCGCACAAGGACACGACATTGAGACCGAAGACCACCATCGCTTCCACCGCGCAAGGCGCGGAACTGCCCGACCTCGAGCGCTTCCGGCTGCGCCGCTTTCTCGACTCGCTCGACGAAACGGAACTCGATAGACGCAGCGAGCCCGTCGATCTGGCCGATATCGCCGCGATCATGGAAGGCAATCCGCGCGCCGTCTGGTTCGCGCAACCGGCGGGCGGCAGCGTGCCGCTCGCGGGCAGCGTGGCGGCGAGCCGCTCGCGCCTTGCCAAAGCGTTCGACACGACACCCGGCCAGTTGCTCGAAGTCGTGCGCGACCGTTTGCGCACGAAGGGCAAGCTCGTCGAAGTGAGCCGCGCACAGGCACCCGTTCAGCAAGTGGTCCTGACCGGCGACGATTGCGATTTCACGGCGCTGCCCGTTCATCTGCAACACGATCTGGACGGCGCGCCGTATATCTCGGCGTCGATCGACTTTGCGGTCGACCCCGACACAGGCTGGACCAACGTCGGCATTCGCCGGCTGATGCTGCGCGGGCGCCGCACCGCCGGAATCGATCTCGTGGCGCCGTCCGATCTGCGCGCGATCTCGCTCGCACATTCGAAGCGCGGCGAGCGGCTGCCGATCGCTTTCGCCGTCGGCACGCACCCCATCGATCACGTCGGTGCAACGATGCGCATTCCCGCCGACGAACTCGAGCTCGTTGCCGCGTTGCGCGGCGCGCCGATGGGCGTCGTCAAATGCGTCACCAGCGATCTGCTGGTGCCGGCCGACGCGGAGTTCATTCTCGAAGGCTATCTCGACGAGCGCGGCCACGCGGAGCCCGAAGGACCCTATGGCGAATTCCTCGGCTATTACGGCGGCATCAAGACCAACCCGGTGTTTCATCTGACTGCGATCACGCATCGCAAAGACGCTGTGTTCCAGACCTGCACGATCGGCGGCCGCACGATGGCGCGCACCGATACCGCGCAACTGGCCGCGCTGCGCACCGAAGTCACCGTATGGCGCGCGCTGGAAACGGCCGTGCGCGAGATCAGGGCGGTGTACGCGAGTCCCGCGACGGGCGGCATGTTCAACGTGCGGGTCGCGATGCAACAGCGTGTGCCTGGCGAAGCGCGCAACGCGATCGCGGCAGTGTTCGCGTCGCTTGCCAACGTCAAGCATGTNTTCGTGGTCGACCCCGACATCGATATCTTCTCGGACGAGCAGATGGACTGGGCGCTCGCCACGCGCTTCCAGGCGGACCGCGATATGGTGATGCATGGCGGCATGCGCGCGATGCCGCTGGACCCGTCGCTCGCCGGCGCAACGGTCACCGCCAAACTCGGCTTCGACCTGACGCTGCCGCTCTTGCGCCCCGGCGAACAGCGCGATCTCGAACATCGCGTTCCCACGCCGCCGGTTCTGACGGGCGCGCGTTTCGATTCGCTGCAAGCCGCACTCGAGCACGGTCCGAAGCGTTTCACCGAACTCATGTCCGCGACAGGAACGCGCGATGGCCGCGAGATCGTGCGCTGGCTCGAAGACACGGCGGCAACCCGCGCCATCGTCCGCGACGAGGAGGGGCGATACGCGTTTGCATGACGGGCGCGGCGCAACGGTGCCGTCGCATCGTCATGGACATGTAAGGGGCGATCGGGTGTTGTCCCGGTCGCGGATACCCGAGCGCGGCGATAGAATCCCGGCAGCCCTCTCGTGCCCTTCCCACAGGACCGCCGCATGAATCTGTCCCTGAAACAACTGAAGGTCTTTCTCGGCGTGGCGAACGCGTCGAGCTTCACGAAGACCGCGCAGAGCTTGCATCTGAGTCAGGCGGCGCTGAGCGCGATCATCCGCGAGCTCGAGACCCAGCTCGATTGCCGGCTGTTCGAACGCACCACGCGCACGGTTGCGCTCACGGAGGCGGGTCACCTGTTCTATCCAACGGCGATGAAGATCGTCGACACGCTTGAAAAATCCGTTGTCGAACTCAACGAACTCGGCCGGCAGAAGCAGGCGTCGCTGCTGCTCGGCTGCACGCCGATGATCGCCGCGAGTCTGATGCCGCAAGTGCTTGCGCGTTTCGCCGAGACGAGTCCGCAAGCGCAGATCGAACTCGTCGACCGTCCTCCCGGCGAGCTTCTGAAGATGGTCGAGGACGGCGATCTCGATGCGGCGTACGGCATCTTCTTCTCGCAGTTGTCCGGGATAGACCGCGTGCCTATCTTTCCGACGCGGCTCGTCGTGGTCTCGTCGCCCGTGGAAGGAGCGCATGGCATCGGCAAGGTGCCGCGCGACGGAGTGCAATGGCGCGCGCTCGAAGGGTTGCCGCTCATTACCCTGCCGAAGGAGAACCCGTTGCAGCGGCTGATCGAAGCGTCGTTGTCGAAAGAAGAAGTGACGGCGGGCCGGCGTACGGTTGTCGGTCATTTGCAGACCGCGGTCGCGATGGCTCACGAAGGACTGGGCGTTGCGATCATGCCGTCGTTCTGCGAACACATCTGCCGGCACTATCAGGTGCGCATCGACGTGATCCGGCCAGAGGTGGAATTTTCGTTCTACCGGATCACGCGCAGCGGACGCGACACGCTGCCCACGCTGGATCAATTCACGCGGATGTTCGCCGCGGCGGCTCAACTCAGCCCGTTCGTGCCTGGATGAATGGCCGCGTGCCACGCCCGTGCTGCGACGATGCGTCGAGCCCGGAGAACATATCGTCGACATTGCCGTTCGATATCTGCCGGGCGATGGCCGGCAAATCGGCGGAGTCGGGCTTGCCGATCAGCGCATAGGACAGTTCGTTCTGCCGCCACGAAACGACGTTCATCCCGTCCATCTCGCGCTGGGCGATGGACTCGTCAGGGCGCGAATCCTTCATCACGCACAGCGCCACCGGCATGCCACGCTCGGGGAGATACACCATCTGGACGAGCGGCTTGCCGTTATAGCGCAACCGCTCCACCGCCTTGAACGATAGCCCCGCAGCCTGCAGATCGGGCATGCGCAAGCGGATGCCGTCGACCTTGCGAATCGCATCGACAGTGCGGGCGGCAGCGGCGCCATCGGGAACGATACTGGCGACCGTCTCGCGCGTGTACATGCGCTGATAGTCGACCGCGACGCTGATCCACGAGCGCGTCTGGACGGCCGCCGTGGAGACTCCGCGATTGCCGGACGCGCCGGGCCATCCGCCAAGATGCTGCACGAGGCCCGCGCAAAAAGCGCCCGCAATGAAAGCGGCGGCAAGCCACACGCGGCGCTGCGAACGCTGTGCTTGCGGCGCGGGAGTGCTCGATGCCTGCGGCCCCGCGGCCTGCGCCATCGACTCGATCCGGCGCCGGAGTTCGTCAGGCAGCGGCGGCAATTTCTGCGCCGCGAACGCTTCGCGATAAGGAAGCCGCGACGCTCGCAGCAACGCCACGCTTTCTCTCAGATCGGCGGATTGCGCGAGCGCGCTCTCGACCGATGCCGCTTCGCGAGCACTGAGTTCGCCGTCGGCATACGCGATCAGTTGGCTGTCGTCGGGCTTCATTGGACGATAGGCTAAGGAGAGAAAGGGCTGTGTGAATGAGTGAGTGGCGTCACGGCGGGCACGAACGCCCGTGCTGCCGAAGGCTTCCATGATAACCGTACTGGCGGTGCGTTCCCACCCGAGGCAGTGCGCGCGTCAATGTGCGCGGGCCCGCGCCGCCGCTTCTTCACTCGTGCGGCGCTGCAGGGACACGGCATAGGCGGCGGATCGTGCGGCAAGCAGCGGATCGGCGGAAGGCGCAATGCCGTCCGGCAAAACCGTTGGATCGAAAGCAAGATCGCGGCACGCACCGTCGATCTGCGTTTGCGCGCGATCTATCACGAGCGTGCCTGCGTCGATTCTCGGTCGGCGCGGCGAACTCACCCATTGCCGGGTGGAGTCGTCGGTCGTGTCGCCGGGCATGGCGACGTTCATAAACAGATGCCAGCGCAACGGCCCCTTGCGCAGACTTTTCGACAGATCGTAGAACAGAAAATCCGGATCGCGCAGATCGCCGGCATCGACGGGACGATAAGGCTTGTCCGGCACCACTTCCCACCGAACGAAGCGACGAATACCGTGCGCGTCGATAGTCTGGAACGCGCTGATGCCGTAGTACGTGGCGTTGTCGTAGCCCGACGACGGCGGATGCTGCTCGATAAAACGCCTGAAAGCGCGGGCCTCGGGATGACTGTCGAGGAACGCCTGCATCTTCGCCGGATCGCGGCGGCCCGTGCGCGGATCGCGCGCATCCGCTTGCAACTGCTCGAGCAACGCCTGAGGCGTGCGCACCGGGAACACAGGCGTGGAGTTCATCGCAAGACGCCACTCCTCGCCGCGCGGCAGCGTCATGCGCAGCGCGAGGCTGCGCACCGTGGCGGCGGCGTCGTCCTCACCGGGATCGCCGCCGGGTATCGACAAGCGTCCGACAACCGCATAACGCCCCTTCGCAAACACGCTGGCACGTGAGAGCAGCGCGCCGTCTCCGTTGCTGTCGAAGTGGCCGGTCACGCAAATTCCTTTCGCATGATTGCGCCTGAAACCGGGGTGCGGCGTGGTCGTCGCCTCGAACGCATTGACGATGCGCCGCGCGTTCAGCCGTGGAGAAAGCCAGCCCACGCACGAAAGGAACACAGCGGCGAGCGCCGCGGGTATCGCGCATACGGCGAACGAGCGCAACGCGCGCAACGTGCGACGCGATGATCGCTGACGCGCCGGCTGATCGCCCAAGTGGCCGAACCTCATGCGTTATGCGGCCGGCGGCGCGTGCGCTTCAACGCGGCGTGCCCGAGCGGCGCGTGACCAGCGAATGCGGCGCGACTCGTCATGCACATCGAACCGCTAAGGTTGCGCTCAACTCTGCTGGACATCGGTGCCGGTGCGGTTGTCGCCGACGGTCGCGGATACCCGGCCATCGTAAAGCTGCCTGCCGAGCGCATCGAGATCGACTGTACCTGGCGTGCCGATCAGCGCATAGCCCACCTCGCCGCGCCGCCACGCGACCACCTTCATGCCTTCGACTTTCGCGTTCGACGGCGCTGCATCCGCCTTCGGTTCTTTCAGCACGCACAGCGCGACCGGGTCGCCCTTCTCCGGCAAATAGACGATCTGCACCAGTGGCTTGCCATGAAAGCGCAGCCGCTGGACGCGCTTGAAAGTCAGCCCCTGGCTGCGCAAATCGGGAATCCGTACGGGCAACTCATCCACCTGCTGGATGTCTGCAACGGTCGTCGCCGTGGTGCTCATGTCGGGTTGCAGCAGAGCGACCGTGTCCCGTGTGTACAGCTTCTGATAACCGGCCGCCGCCTTGATCCACGGCGTCATGCCCGAGTCGTCAGAGGCCGTGGTGAGCGCGCCGCCACCGGCCAGTTGCGGCACGAGCCGCAGCGCGAGGCCGCAGCAGAACGCGCCCGCGACGAACGCCACCGCGAGCTTCGGCCACGTGGGCCACTGCGGCAGCGACAGCCATTGCCGCGACTTCGTCCGAGGCCTTAGCGGCCGCACATTGTCGCCAGGCTGTTCTTCGGTGCCGCGCGAGTTATCCGCTTCTGCCGCTTCTGCCGC
>Ga0058693_1000469_pt1 | contig 15916 bp, 17 predicted proteins | sample AgamicOrMarz_FD_55217 | JGI IMG/M metagenome (GOLD analysis project Ga0058693, IMG submission 55217) | Agave microbial communities from Guanajuato, Mexico - Or.Ma.rz | ecosystem: Host-associated > Plants > Phyllosphere > Phylloplane/Leaf | place: Guanajuato, Mexico | collected 2012-06-04 | reverse complement strand
GCTGAAGTCGGTGTTGGTCAGTCGATGTATGAGATCGCCCGCTATGTCGGCGGCAATGATTTAGGTACCGCCGTCCTTCTCGAAGCCATGATCGGCAAAAAGATTAAGCGCATCGTCGTCGCATCGTCCATGAGCGTCTATGGCGAGGGGCGCTATCAGACACGTGACGGGCGCCCACTCGATTTGGTGCGGCGAAACGCTGAGCAGATCAAAGCGGGCCAGTGGGCTGCAACTGATGGCGATGGCGAAGAACTCGTTCCGGTTCCGACCGACGAAGAAAAGCCGGTCGACCTCGCCTCGATCTATGCCCTGACGAAATACGCGCAAGAAAAGCAGGTGTTGATCTTTGGTGAGGCCTACGGCGTTGAAGCTGTCGCGCTCCGCCTCTTCAATGTCTTCGGCGCCGGCCAGGCGCTCTCCAATCCTTATACCGGCGTTCTTGCTAACTTCGCGTCACGACTTTCGAATGGTCAGCCGCCGATGATTTTCGAAGATGGCCGGCAGCGCCGGGATTTCGTCCATGTGCGTGATGTCGCTCGCGGCTTCCGCCTGGCGATGGAAAAGCCGGCAGCAAGTGGCCACGTGATTAATATCGGCAGTGGTCAAGCCTATACGATTGCCGAAGTTGCGGCCTTCCTGGCGGAGGCCATGGGGGTCCCGGAAATTTCTCCCGATATCATGAACAAGGCGCGCTCAGGGGACATCCGCAATTGCTTTGCGGATATTTCGAAAGCGCGTGAGTTGTTGGGCTTTGAGCCTCAGCACCGACTCGAGAATTCGCTCGGGCCGTTTGCGGAATGGGTCCGGAGCACCGGCGCGATCGACCGCGGCGCTGAGATGAAGCGGCAACTGGAAGAGCGGGGGCTTGTATCATGACGGAGCCTCAATCCGCCGCTGCCCGCGAGCCTCGCCAGTATGGTTTTGTCGAATGGTTCCGGCCGGGCGAATACGAACGGACGGAGCGCCTGCTGCCGCAGATTATCGCCAGCGGTGCAAGCTATCTCCGCACGCATCTCTCCTGGGCCGAATACCTGGCTCCCGGAGGCCAGGAATGGTTCGACTGGCTGATGCCGCAGCTCGGTAGCCAGATCGACCTGCTGCCCTGCCTCCATTACACCCCGCCGTCACTTTCCCGGACAGGTCGGGTCAACGGGCCGCCGCAGGACCTGAAGTCCTATGCGGACTTCCTCGATCATGTGCTAACCCGCTACGGCAAGCATTTTACCCATGTGGAACTGTGGAACGAGCCGAATAACCTGCTCGACTGGGATTGGCGCGAAGACGCCGATTTCCTGCTGTTTTCCGAGATGGTTGGAGGCGCAGCCTATTGGGCCAAGCAGCGCGGCTTTAAGCCGGTGCTCGGCGGTCCTTGCCCGTTTGATCCCTATTGGTTGAACATGATGGGTGAGCGCGGCGTCCTCAACGTCGTGGACGCGGTTGGCTTTCATGGCTTCCCTGGCACCTGGGACAGCGAAGAGGGCACCTGGGGCGGCTGGGACATGCATTTGGGCGAAATGCGCCGGATCATCGACCGCTTCAATCCCGAGTCCGAAATCTGGATCACCGAAACAGGTTACTCCACCTGGCGCAGCGACGACATGGAACAAGCGCGCCGTTTCATGAAGGCTCTGACCGTTCCGGCAGACCGCATGTACTGGTACTCGTGGCAGGACGTGGCCCCGGACGTTCCGGTCCAGGAAGGACTGTGGTTCGATCCGCGGCACTATCACCTGGGTGCAGTCACGCATGACAACCAGCCAAAGTTGCTGGCCCGACTGTTGCTGGAAGGCGGCGTGTCCCGGGTAGAGAATGTAGCCAGGCTTGCTGCGCCAAACCTTTCTGCCGGCGCCTCACCGATCTTGATCACCGGCGGTAGCGGCTTTATCGGCTCCAACCTGGCCGACAGCTTCCTCAACGACGGCGAAGACGTGGTGATCCTCGACAACCTGGGGCGCTCAGGCGTGGACCAGAACCTCGAATGGTTGACACAGCGCCACGGCGATCGGGTTCATCCGGTGCTTGCCGATGTCCGCGACCTGCGCAGCATAGAAGCGGCGTTCAGCGATGCGAAAGCCGTGTTCCACCTGGCGGCGCAGACGGCAGTGACAACCAGTCTCGTGCATCCGATCGACGATTTTGAGGCAAACGCGCGCGGCACGATCAATGTGCTTGAATCGGTTCGCAGGGCGGGCAAGCGCGCGCCGGTTATCTTCGCCAGCACCAACAAGGTCTATGGCGCGTTAGAAGACGTGCAGATGCTTGAGCTGGATGACCGGTATGTCCCGGCCGACGAGGCGATCCGTGCGCACGGGATCGGGGAGGCCCGCCCGATCAACTTCTGCACTCCCTATGGCTGCTCCAAGGGCGTCGCCGACCAGTACGTGCTGGATTACGCGAAGTCCTATGACATCCCGACGGCAGTACTAAGGATGAGCTGCATCTACGGCCCCCGCCAATTCGGCACGGAAGACCAGGGCTGGGTCGCTCATTTCCTCATTCGGGCGCTGGCCGGTGAAGAAATCTCCATCTACGGCGACGGCAAGCAGGTGCGCGATATTCTGCATGTAGGCGATGCGGTGGCGGCCTATCGCACCGTGCTCTTTGCCATTGATCAGGTCAGAGGAAAGGCCTTCAACCTCGGCGGCGGTCCCCGCAATTCAGTGAGCATCCTTAGTGTCCTGCGCGAGATCGAGAAGCTTACAGGCCGGCCCCTGAACACGCAGTTCGGCGACTGGCGCGCCGGCGATCAATATTTCTTCGTTGCAGACACCCGATCCCTAGAGAGCCAACTCGGCTGGCAAGCCAAGGTCCATTGGCGCAATGGGCTCCAACACCTTGCAGAATGGCTTGCCGACAACCGTTTCGGCGGACGCTCGGTGCTCCGGCCGCAAATGCGGAAGGCTTCGGCATGATGATGGCAAAGCGGTCAGCCCCTATCCGTATCCTTATGACTATCGACGCGGTAGGCGGCGTCTGGCGGTATGCAATGGACCTCGCCGCAAGCCTGCGGCCCCAGGGCTATGAGTTCTTGTTCGTCGGGCTCGGACCACCACCGTCGGACTACCAGAAGAGGGAAGCTTCAGAGCTTGGGCGTTTGCGCTGGCTCGATGCGCCGTTGGACTGGATGGCGAAAAGCGAGGACGAACTCTCCCTCGTCGGGCCGGGAATTGCGGACCTGGCCCGTGCAGAAGCGGTCGATCTGCTACATCTCAACCTTCCTTCCCAAGCGGCTGCGATCGATACGGAGCGACCGGTGATTGTCATGTCGCATTCCTGCGTGGTCACCTGGTTTGCTGGCGTCCGTCATGAAGCGGTACCATCGGACTGGCGGTGGCAGCATACGATCAACCGCCGCGGGCTCATCCGCGCTGACCTCGCGCTTGTGCCTAGCCGCAGCCATGCCCGCATGCTGGAAGACGCTTATGGCGCAATTGACAAGCTGCATGTGGTCTATAACGCCAGTCGGTCAAAAGAGACGTCTGAAGCCAAAGATAAGCTGGTCGGTGCCGCTGCTCGCTGGTGGGACGACGGTAAGAACGGACGCGTTCTTGACGAAGCCGCAGCGTCCACTGCGTGGCCGCTCACAATGGCAGGACCGAATACCGGACCGGACGGTCGGATACTGCCAATCCGTCATGCGCAACACCTTGGCGAGCTAACTCATGCGGACGTCATGGCGCTGATGCGTCGCTCATCCATCTTCGTATCGCCCTCCATCTACGAACCCTTTGGGCTCGCCGCCCTCGAAGCAGCGCGCGCCCATAATGCACTGGTGCTGTCGGACATCGCTACCTACCGCGAACTCTGGGATGGTGCTGCCCTTTTCGCAGACCCCAGCGACGCTACGGCTCTGGCTGCAGCGATCAACCGCCTTTGCAGGGATGACGATTTGCGGACCCACCTGGCGGCCAAGGCCGCGGAGCGCTCTAGACACTTTGACCTGTCGTCCCAATCCGAAGCCATGGCGGGCCAGTATGCGCGCCTGCTCCACCAAAATCCCACGCTTTTCGCTGCGGAGTGACCATGAAGTTCGTTTTTTACACCCACTCACTGATGTCCGACTGGAACCACGGGAATGCGCATTTCCTGCGAGGGATCATGCGCGACCTCATCAGGCGCGGCCATGAGGCGATAGCCTTGGAGCCCCTCGAATCGTGGAGCCGCAGCAACCTTGTGCAGGACCAGGGAGAGACAGCACTCGACGACTTCGCCGGGCATTTTCTAGAACTTCACGCCGAAATATATGATGCCGGCTTTAACCATGAAGCAGCCCTTGCCGATGCAGATGTGGTCGTGGTGCACGAGTGGACGGATCCTGGGCTAGTGGCAGAAATCGGCCGTGTGCGTGCCACGGGTGGCACATTCACCCTGCTGTTCCATGATACTCATCACAGGGCCGTTTCTTCGGCAGGCGACATCGCCGGACTGAGGCTCACCGACTACGATGGAATCCTTGCTTTTGGCGAAACCCTACGCGATCGGTATTTGAAAGCCGGCTGGGGCAGCACCGTGTTTACCTGGCATGAGGCGGCGGACGATACGCTGTTCAGGCCAATGCCGCAGGTGGAAAAGACGGGCGATCTGATCTGGGTCGGCAACTGGGGCGACGATGAACGCTCCGCAGAGATTGTCGAGTTTCTGGTGCAGCCGGCAAAGGCGCTCGGGCTAAAGACGCTGGTGCATGGCGTACGCTATCCCGACCACGCGAAGCAGGCTTTGACGGACGCTAACATCATATTCGGCGGCTGGATTGCCAACGCAATGGTGCCCCATGCCTTTGCCCAGCATCGAGTGACGGTGCATATTCCACGGCGTCCATACGTGCAGAACCTCCCCGGAATTCCGACCATCCGTCCGTTCGAGGCACTTGCATGCGGCATACCGCTGATCTCGGCACCCTGGGACGATGCGGAGCATCTGTTTCGCCCGGGGAAAGACTTTCTGATCGTGCAGGACGGCGAAGAGATGAAAGCACGGCTGCGGGAGCTCCTCTCCGACCGCGATCTCGCGCAATCGCTTGCTGCCTCGGGCAGGGAAACGGTGTTGGCGCGCCATACTTGCCGCCACCGGGTCGACGAACTCCTCAACATCCTAGCTGTCTGCGGTACCGATCGCGTCATCCGCAAGCTCGTTTCCCCGGAGGCTGCAGAATGAAGATCGCCTTTTACGGTTCAAGCCTCGTTTCCGCCTATTGGAATGGCGCCGCCACCTACTATCGTGGCCTGCTACGGGCACTCGCCGAGAAGGGGTACGACATCACCTTTTATGAGCCCGACGTCTACGACCGCCAGAAGAACCGCGATATCGATCCGCCGGAATGGTGCAAGGTCGTCGTTTATGAAGGCACGATCGAGGCGCTTAAGAACGTCGCGGCGCGGGCCGGCGAGGCGGATGTGGTCGTCAAGACGAGCGGCGTCGGTTTCGAGGACGATTTGCTGCTGGACGAGGTTTTGCGGGCCGCGAGACCTAAGGCGCTGAAGATCTTTTGGGACGTGGACGCGCCAGCGACGCTCGGGGAGCTGCGTACAGCGCCGGATCACCCGCTGCGCCGTGCCCTCTCGACAATCGATCTTGTGTTGACCTATGGCGGTGGCGACCCGGTGGTCGATGCCTACAGGGCAATGGGAGCGCGCGACTGTATTCCCATCTACAACGCGCTCGATCCAACGACGCACCATCCCGTCGATCACGAAACCCGCTTCAACGCCGATCTGGGCTTCCTCGGCAACAGGCTGCCGGACCGCGAGGCTCGGGTCGAACACTTCTTTCTGGAGCCGGCGGAGAGACTTCGCAATGCTAGCTTCATGCTCGGGGGCTCGGGTTGGCAGGACAAGCCAATGTCCGCCAACGTCAACTATATCGGGCACGTTTCCACCCGCGATCACAACGCCTTCAACGTGACGGCTAAGGCCGTACTCAACGTCTCGCGTGCCAGCATGGCGGAAACCGGCTTCTCGCCGGCAACGCGGGTGTTTGAGGCGGCCGGCGCCGGTGCCTGTCTTATTACCGACTTCTGGGAGGGCATCGAGCTGTTCCTGAAACCGAACGAGGAGGTTCTGGTGGCGCGCGATGGACAGGACGTGAGCGACATCCTTTCTGGGCTCAGCAACGAACAAGCACAGGTGATCGGCAAGAATGCCCTCAACCGCGTGCTAGCGGACCACACCTACGCCAGCCGTGCCGTGACCGTGAATGCGATCTTCCGCGCCCACGCAGCCCGGCAAATGGAGGCTGCCGAATGACACGCCCACTCGACATCGTCTTCATCGGCCTTTCGCTTTCTTCATCCTGGGGCAACGGCCATGCCACCACATTCCGTGCGTTGATCCGCGGGCTCAACGCGCAAGGTCACCGGGTGCTCTTCCTCGAGCGTGACGTCCCTTGGTACGCCAGCCAACGCGACCTGCCTAACCCTGATTTTTGTCGGCTGGCCTATTACTCCAGTGCCGGTGAGTTGACCGAAAAATTCGAAGTGGCAATCACGTCTGCGGATGCCGTCATCATCGGCTCCTACGTGCCCGATGGGGTGGCCGTTATCAAAGCTGTTGCCGCCCTAACTCCTAAGCGTTTGTGCTTTTACGACATCGACACACCGGTTACGCTCGCCAAGCTTGACCGCGGCGACGAGGAGTATCTGGCGCTCGAACAGATCCCGGTTTTCGACGTCTATTTTTCGTTCTCTGGCGGCGAGGTGCTGACCCGGCTGGAGCGAGCCTACGGCGCGCGCCACGCAATTGACCTCTATTGTTCCGTCGACGCGGAGCGCTACAGCAATACGGGCGAGGGTTTCGAATGGGATCTTGGCTATCTCGGCACCTATAGCCCTGATCGCCAGCCAACTCTTGAGCGGTTGCTGATCGAGCCGGCACGAGCCCTGCCGCATCTTCGCTTCGTGGTCGCCGGGCCGCAATATCCCAGCACAATCGAATGGCCTGCAAATGTAGAGCGGATCGAACATCTGCCGCCGCAGGACCATCCGAGCTTCTACAGCAGGCAGCGCTTTACTTTGAACGTTACCCGCGCCGACATGATCGCGGCGGGCTGGTCACCAAGCGTGCGGCTTTTCGAAGCGGCCGCCTGCGGCACGCCGATCATCAGCGACGAGTGGCGAGGGCTGAGCGAGTTACTTCCAGAGGGAGAGGCGATCTGTATTGCGCGCAGCTCTGATGATGTTGTTGCCGTCCTCACCCAGATGGATGAACAGCATCGGATGACCATGAGCCGGGCAGCCCATACTCGGGTCATGCAGTCACATACCGGCAGCGCACGCGCTCTTCACCTAGTGTCGGCGCTGGAGCGTCTCGCGGTCAAATCACCCGCGCAAGCCGAAGCGATCGAGAGACTTCAGGATGAGGACCGAGGAGAACGTAATGTTGCAAAAAGTGCATGACGGAAAAGCCAGAACTGTCCTTGTGGCTGGCGGTGCCGGCTTTGTCGGCTCGCATCTGTGCGACGCACTGCTCTTGCGGGGTGACAAAGTAATCTGTGTCGATAGCTTCCTGACAGGATCAAGGGGGAATGTTCGTCCGCTGGAAAACCACCCCAGGTTCCGTCTTGTTGAACAGGATGTGTGCCATCTCCTAAACATCGACGAGCAGGTTGATCAGGTCTACAACCTCGCCTGTGCGGCATCTCCACCCTCTTATCAAGCCGATCCAGTCCATACGATGATGACCTGTGTGGCAGGCACGGGCAACTTGCTCGCACTTGCGGAACGTCATAACGCGTCGTTTCTGCAAGCTTCGACGAGCGAGGTATACGGCGATCCGGAAGAACATCCGCAGCGTGAAGATTATCGTGGCAACGTCAGCTGTACCGGACCGCGGGCCTGCTATGACGAGGGCAAACGTGCCGCCGAGGCGCTTTGCTTCGATATGTTACGATCCGGTCGCGCCGACGCGCGCGTCGTGCGCATCTTCAACACGTATGGGCCGCGCATGCAGCCAAATGACGGGCGCATCATCTCAAACCTTTTAGTTCAGGCGCTCTCGGGCCACCCATTGACTATTTATGGTAGCGGCGAGCAAACGCGCTCTTTCTGTTTCGTGAGCGACCTCGTTACAGGTTTGATGGCACTGATGGACGTCGATCCGAATCCGGGCGCGCCCGTCAATATAGGTAACCCGGGTGAGTTCACCATCAATGAGCTGGCTGCGATGATCCTGACGATGGTTCCCGGACAGTCCGAAATCGTTTATCGGCCCCTGCCCAAGGACGATCCGCAGCGTCGCCGCCCGGATATCGCTCGAGCAAAAGAATTGCTCGGTTGGGAGCCGAAGGTCCCACTGTCGCAGGGCCTGCAACAGACAGCTGACTATTTTGCTTCAGTTCTTTTCGAGCCTGACCTGCGTGCGGCGGCCTCACGAGCAAAACCACGTTCCGGTCGAACCGATGTCTTGCAGATCGGAGCCTGAGGAATGGACGCTGCAAAAAAAGCGGATGATGACATCAAGCGTCGGCTCGCCGAACTTGGGCCCTGGTTCCAGAACATCCGCGTGCAGGGGGTGCCCACCGCCCCCGATCATTTCCTGGGCGATTATCCTTCCTTCAAATGGGAGGGGTTCAAGGAGGTGGTCCCGGAAGACTTGGCAGGACGCAGTGTACTCGACGTCGGATGCAACGCTGGCTTTTATTCCTTCGAGATGAAGAAGCGCAATGCCGGGCGAGTGTTAGGGATCGACGCAGACCCAAACTACCTCCGGCAGGCCCGTTTTGTGGCCGAGCAGACGGGCCTGGACGTGGAGTTCCGCCAGATGTCCGTTTACGACGTCGGAAAGCTCGGCGAGAAATTCGACCTCGTGATTTTCATGGGCGTGCTTTACCATCTGCGCCACCCTCTGCTTGCGCTCGACCTTCTATACGAGCACGTCGTAGGGGACCAGATGTTATTCCAGTGCCTACAACGCGGGGACGAGCGTCTGCCGGAGCTTCAGGAGAACTACGAGTTTTCTGAATGGTCCGTGTTTGACCGGCTTGATTATCCCAAACTCTTCTTCGTGGAGGAGCGCTACGCTTCCGATCCGACCAACTGGTTCATCCCCAATACGGCAGCCATGGAAGCCATGCTGCGCAGTTCTGGGTTCGTGTTCGACGCTCATCCGGAACGGGAGGTCTATCTTTGCCGCCGCGGTGAGCGGAATTATGCAGTCGAAGTGCCACCTCAAATCTGCTGAAGAAAGTGAAACAGCAGGCGCTGAAACCTGCCTTCCTCTGTTCTGCGAATGAGACGGCACACAAGCGTGCCGGAAAGGTACTGGAGGTGAACCTGCTGATGAACAGTGCGCACGACGAAAGCCCGACGACACCAGCAGCTGATGGCCTTACGCCGGCTCTCGCACGGAACATCGACGCGGTTATGCAGCGGCGGCGCGAAACAGCAAACGCGGCCTCGTCGCAAGAACGCGCAGCCGCTGCGATCAGTCGGTTCGCGGGATCGATGCCCTTCGTCTACATTCATCTCCTTCTATATGGGACGTGGATTGGCGCCAATTTGAACTGGTTGCCGGGTGTGCCCGCGTGGGATCCGTCGCTCGTCATTCTTGCTATGGAAGCTTCGGTCGAAGCTATTTTTCTGTCGACTTTCGTCCTGATAAACCAAAATCGAATGGCGGCCGAAGACGATACGCGGGCTGATCTCGATCTACAGGTGAGTTTGTTGAACGAGCATGAAACGACCCGTCTAATCGCTATGGTGGAAGCGATTGCAAAGAAGTTGGAGGTGCCGATCGAGGGCGACGAGGAGTTGAGCGAGCTGAAAAAAGATGTCGCTCCCGAAGCCGTGTTGGACCGAATTGAGGCGGAAGAGAATGATTAGGCTGTCACGGAGGCTCCCCGTAAAGTTATCCCGCCGGCGCCGATACCTGGACAAGACCGCAATCTCAGAAGTTCATGGGCAGATGGGCGATAGGGATGGCCTTCGGTATGGGGGATATCGACGGGTTCGTTGGCTTGGTCTTACCGGGTAAACGCCACGGCCTGCACGCATGTAAATTGTAGGACCGCTTTGATGACCGCATCGCAACCAGCCTCGTTGCTCGCTCTTGCTGAACGACTTGCCGACACGCAAATTCCATTTCTGTTTCTGACGGCTTACGATGAAAGCTTCGGTCGGAACGGCTGGCCTTCGACCGCGCAGATCAGTGCCTGTCTCTCGGCCAGTTTGCAGTGACAATCGAAAGCACCGCCTCGGGTAGTTCATGCATTTCTCAGTATTTCGTGCGGCTTGCAGGCTGGTTAGCGGGTTAGCCCGCCTGAGCGGAAAATTCGCAAACGACGCCCAAGCCGCATTCGACAAGGCGTATGTCTCCGCCCAGCTCGACGGCAACAAAAGTTGCTAACGACCTCGCCGATTTTACCAGGCAGCGCGCTGACTCTCCGACTATTCGTCCCCACCGTGCGGCTGTCTGCTCCGATCGTCCAAGGCCAGCTTTAGATTGCTACCTAGGCTATCCAGCAATGACGACAGGCGCTCAAGGTTTGTTTGGTAGGCCCCTCGAGCGTCGCGCTCTTCTGGGCCATATGGTCCAGAACAGCCCGATAAAGGAGGTCGCAGATCTCCCGAAGAGCACTTTCGATATTCTTGCTGTCTTCGCCGTTCGACATGAATCTCCTCCCAATCGCCGTGCTAGCCGAGGGCGTTCTCGATCCGTTCCATGTGATGCTCGGGCAGCAGGCATCGCCCTCTTCAGCCGCCGTGATCTCCGCAACCGTCAGTCCGGTCGAATGGCGAGCTCGTCGGAACTGTAACCCTTGGCGAGGCGGGCGGCACGACGGGCTGCTGAACTGCTCAACGATCTCGCCATCTGGCCCATTGATTGATCTCCTTGAAGTTGTCGAGAAATGCACGAGAGGCCAACGAGTCCGTGCTATTGCGATCCATCGCGACCACCCTCCAGCCTGAGCCGGCGAAGGCGCTCAGTTTTTTCCGCGCGCAAACGGCGTTCCTCTTCGGCCGCATCGGCCGCAACCTTGTTGGTATGTTCAAAAATCGCCGTGCGTTCATGCACGGTCAGTTTGTTCCTGAGCCGGCTTACCATGACAATCATCCTCGAGGGTTTCCTCATAGATGGGTGAAAGGGAGGGTCTTCACAACAGGTCTGAGCCCGCCGTCTGCTAGCGTACAGGCGCTGTTTGCGGCATTGTCTCGTCCGCGCCCTGGAACCATATCTGGGGATCAAGGATTTCACGCTGGTCGATGGCTCGGTTCCGTCCAAGAGCGCACTAAGGTCTCGCTCGGACTATGGAGAAGCGCGTGACCGGATCTGAGCTCTTCAGACATTGAATTTTCGGCATACGTTCAAACACACCTAGGAAGTCCGGAACTCTCAGGGTCGAGCAAGGTTTTCACTAACGTTCATCACGTGGGAACATGCCCAAAAGGAGTTTCATGATGTCTAATGCCACTGGGACCGGATCGACGTACAGCGTAAGCCCCGGAACAACGGAAAACCACTTCGGTCGTTCGGTAGAGAGCCAGGCTCAGATCGCCGACGCGGAGAAAATCGCGATGGCAACGGAGGTCGGTGAGGTTTTGAACGTTTATCGCCTGGAACCCGTCGCGCCGCCCTATGATGCGCGTTGGGATCAGGCTCCGTCTCTGGAAACCGTAATTGTTGCTGCGCGGACCGCAGGAGATGCTCGCATCGTAGCTGCCGGAGCCGAGCTGGATTTCCAGGAAATCGATGCTCTGCCTGCTGAAGATGTCTCGACGAGGAATGCGAGCGCATTTCGAGATGAGAAGGCGTACACTGTCGTTGAAGTGGAACACGGTCGGGAAGGCTTGCAGCGAGGGGTTCTTGAAGGCGAGGTTCCGGTCGATACTATTCGACCCACGCAAGTTTGAGCGTGCGGATGGTGCGCGATGGGAATCCTCCGTCCTCTCTTGACCATTATCGACCAAGTCAGGGGTTCGCGGTCGTAACCGGAGCATCCTCAGGCATTGGCCTAGAGCTAGCAAGGCGTGCCGCCGTCGCTGGCTTCGATCTTGTGCTGGCATCAGACGAGCCTCGAATTCACGATGTCGCGGTGGAACTGCGACAGACGGGCTCGATTGTCGATGCCATGTGCGTGGGCTTGTCCACGACGCAGGGTGTCGGTGACTTTGTGCACTTCGTCGAGGATCTGGACCGCCCGGTGGATCTGCTGATCGCCAATGCCGGCATCGATCATGGTGGAGCGTTCGTCGAACGGATCTATCGCAGACACTTGCAGTGATCGATACAAACATTAGAGGATCCGTGTCGCTGATCCATCAAATCGCCCAACGGATGGGCGCAAGGGGCGCCGGAAAGATCCTTGTCACCGCCTCGATCGTCAGCGTGTTACCCGGGCCATTCTCATGCGACCTACTGCGCCTCGAAGGCGTTCTTGTACTCGTTCACACAGGCGCTTCGGTACGAGTTGAAGGATAAGGGGGTTTCCGTCACTTGCGTGATGCCTGGCGTGACCGAAACCGGGGTATATGAGCGGGCCGGGATGCAGGATACGTGGGTCGGTCGCTCCCGAAAAGCAGACCCCGCAGTCGTTGCCAGGGTGGCTTTCGATGCTCTTTTATCTGGAAAGGCCGCGGCGGTCCCGGGCATCCTCAATAAGATCATAAGAGGCCTTTCCGCCATTGCTCCAGTAGCGGTGCTAACAGCAATCCACGCGGCAGCAACTCGACCGAGGAAATTCCGTAAGACGCGGTGACACACTGTCAATGAACGTAGCGACCCCGGCGGTCAAGCTCACTGAAAAGCCGGGCAACGAATGGGAGCCGACCGAAGCGAAGTTAGTCGCCTTTGGTCTTCATTGCATCGGTAACCTTGCGCTTGACCGGATCGGCATTGGTCTCGCCAACTGCATCTTCTTCCATATCCGGATCGTCCTTCGCTGGCAGGTAGCCTCTCGGTCTGTTCTCTTTTGGACCTTCCCAACGTGGCGATTGGTCCGTGGTGCCCGGTACGCCGTCCTTCGGTGAATCGATACCCATCGTAATCTACTTTTGCCGCAGCAAACATCGGAGATCCACGGGAGTTCCGCGCTTGACCCAACTTCAACGACGATTTTCAAACCAAACCGAATAACTCTCCTCGTCCGCCAGCGTACAGAGGCGAAGCCATCCAGGCGTAACGGAACTTGCGGCTTCTGCACCAGTTCGCGCGCCAGCAACGGTGGATCTGTCCCGCTACGGCGGGGTCAGTCCGTCGATAGCGAAGGAGTAACGACGAATGGCAGACCGGAAATCTGAACCGAAGAACAACTTTCGTGCTCCGATGGTTAGCAAGCGCCAAGACCGATCCGCGTCACTTAATCTCGAGGAGGTGGATATGAGCAAGGATGGCGTTCAAGGCGACGTCGCAGTCTCAAAGGGCCGGGCCAGTAACTTTGTGAGCAAGCTTCCCGAAGATGGTCTCAGGAGAAAACCTGATGTCGTATTACGCCTGGAAAGTCTCAGCATCAGGCCGACCGGACTTCGAAGGTATCGGGACACTCAGCGACCTGGAAGCTTATCTGGACGCATCAGGCTTGCCGGGAGCCTCACCGTCAAGGCCGATTATCGAGTGGACGTTGCGAATGCAACATAAGGGGCAGGGGTACTACAAGGAACCGACCAACTCGGAGGACCGGTGGTCACTGCTTTGGATCGAGCTCGCAGGGCGGAACTAAGGGCAGAACGAAACCGTGCCGCCCTTGTAGTAGGAACAACTGTCCAGAATCGTACGCAGATCTGCGCGGCCGGAACTCCCGTGCATCCCAAAGGTTACACCGACCGCTAAATCAACCGGGAGTTCGTCATGAAGCCAGCAGTTGCCCTCGTCACTGGAGCAGGATCAGGTATCGGGAAGGCAGCAGCGCTGGCTCTGGCGGCAGATGGTTTGAAGATTGGTGTGCTTGGACACACGCTCGAAGATGTTTCATCTACAGTAAACGAGATCCAGGAAAAGGGAGGAGATGCCGTACCTCTCCTGGCGGACATTACAGATGAAGCACAAATGTCCGAAGCAGTTCGACAGCTCGTTGACCATTATGGGCGACTCGATGTTGTTGTCGCCAATGCCGGCATCAACGGCGTGTGGGCGCCGATCGACGATCTGACGCTTGCCGAATGGAATGACACGATTTCAGTCAATCTTACCGGCACCTTCCTGACGATCCGCGCAGCCGTACCCGAACTGAAGCACTCGGGCGGCGGTTCGATCGTTGTCGTGTCGTCTATAAATGGAACGAGGACTTTCACGACTCCGGGGGCGACGGCTTATACGGCCACGAAGGCGGGACAAGTAGCCATGGTGCAGCAGCTTGCCCTGGAGCTTGCCCGGCATCACATCCGCATCAATGCGGTGTGCCCAGGTGAGATCGATACGAATATCGAAACGACCACCAAACTTCGAAAAGAAGACGAAACGGCGATACCTGTCGTTTGGCCCGACGGGCAGGTTCCTATCACGGGTGGGCGTCCGGGGCGCAGCGAGGATGTGGCAGACGTCATCGCTTTCCTGGCATCAGACAAGTCCAGGCATATCACCGGCTCTCCGATCTGGGTTGATGGCGGTCAAGGACTGCTCCGCTGATGGCGCACATCGTGCAAAATAAAGAAGGTGATGTATTGGTGGACTATGCATTTGGTCCCGTCATCTCGCATGGCGGTGTTGAGTTCCGGCTCTGGGCTCCATTGGCGACGGAGGTCTCGATCATTATCGGGGGAAGCCATCCCAGATTAATGGAAAGCTCGGAAGATGGCTGGCACCGATGCTTCGCCGCCGGCTTGAAACCAGGTAGCCAGTATAGGTTCGGCTTGCCGGATGGATCCGTGGTGCCAGACCCGGCGTCACGCCATCAACCACAAGACGTTCACGGTGCGAGTGAAGTCGTCGATCTTAAATCTTTCGAGTGGACGGCCAATGAGTGGTCGGGACGCCCTTGGGAAGAAAGCGTCATATATGAACTGCATGTCGGCTCATTTACCGCTGAGGGTACGTTCCGGGCAGCGATCGAAAGGCTAGCCCATCTTGCAGAGATTGGTGTTACCGCAATCCAGATCATGCCAATCAGTGATTTCCGCGGTCGCTACAATTGGGGCTATGACGGTGTCCTGCCTTATGCACCCGATAGCAGCTACGGCCGTCCCGAAGATTTTATGGCGCTGGTCGATGCTGCCCACCATCACGGCATTAGCGTCTTTCTGGATGTCGTCTATAATCATTTCGGACCCGATGGTAATTACCTGCCGAACTACGCACCGCTATTCACCGAGCACCACAAGACACCGTGGGGCAATGGCATCAACTATGATGGCGACGGATCGAAGGCGGTCAGAGAATTCGTCATCCAGAACGCGATCTATTGGATCAGCGAGTTCAGGCTGGACGGGCTTCGTCTTGACGCGGTGCATGCCATCAAGGATGACAACGAGGAGCATCTTCTTCATGAACTTGCCCGTCGAGTGCCGGAAGCGGCGGGCACTCGTCATGTTCATCTGATTGTCGAGAACGAAGACAATGACAGCGATTTGCTGATGCGCGATGACGCGGGGCGCCCGACGAGTTTCACGGCTCAGTGGAACGATGATATTCATCACGTCCTGCATATAGCCGCGACTGGCGAGACGTTCGGTTTTTATCAGGACTACGCTGATGACAACGGCAAGATCGGTCGCGCGTTAGCTGAGGGTTTCGTATTTCAGGGCGAGCATATGCCCTATCGGGGCGAGAGCCGCGGCAAGCCTTCGTCCGACCTGCCTCCTGCCGCGTTCATCTCCTTCATCCAGAACCACGATCAGATCGGCAACCGGGCGCTCGGAGATCGCATGATCACCTATCGGCCTCTGGACGCCATCAAGGCGGTGACCGCTGTCTATCTGCTGTCGCCGCAGATCCCGATGCTCTTCATGGGCGAGGAATGGGGAGCGCGCGAGCCTTTCCCGTACTTCTGCGAC
>Ga0058693_1000451_pt1 | contig 16275 bp, 18 predicted proteins | sample AgamicOrMarz_FD_55217 | JGI IMG/M metagenome (GOLD analysis project Ga0058693, IMG submission 55217) | Agave microbial communities from Guanajuato, Mexico - Or.Ma.rz | ecosystem: Host-associated > Plants > Phyllosphere > Phylloplane/Leaf | place: Guanajuato, Mexico | collected 2012-06-04 | reverse complement strand
CGCGTTGCCACCCGATACGACAAGTTGGGTGCTACGTTTCTCGCAATGACGAAGCTGGCTTGCGTTCGTTTGACTCTCCGCCATTACGAGTCCACGGCCTAAGTATCTAAATTGCTTACGAGTAACTGCCGACTACTATTTGAATTGCGCCGAGCAACCGTGCCTCCTTCTCATTCGCGGTTTCGAGGGCGATCAATTACCACGGCTCAGCCTTGTAATCGAATATATTAGCACGACTTATAGTGCAGCGACGGTTTGTCTTCAGGGCGCTGTCGCCAAGGTCGCAAATCCTTGCCCCAACTAAAGGAGGACAGCATGTCTTCCAATCCACCAGCAGCAGCGCAGATCGACAACGACGGCTTCAAGCTGATCCGGGACGTCTTGAGGACTGCCGGTCTTCGTGGCGTCGAAACCGATGCGAGTTCCGATATGAAGCGCGACGCACTGATCTTTCTCACCTCCGAATTTCGCGGTGGGGTGAGGACCAAAGCCAACCTATTGGACGCGCTCACTCGGCGCAGCCGGTCTTCAACGGTCGGCGCCCGGTTCGGCCGTTTTTCGAAAGAAGATGCCCTCGACCGGTGGCGGGACGAAGGTGGGCGTTGATGGGTATTAGGTTTCCGAATGAAGCTCGACGTTACGATGACAAGAACCGCTGTGTTCGATTTAGCGGGTACGACGGGATGTTTGAGGTCAAATTCTATCTCGCGACTGACGTACTCGCCTGTGGTAAAGCGCACAGACACTCAAGCGAGAGCGACTACCTGACCACGTTCGATGCGTCACGACGGAGAATTCTAAAAGTGGCCACAAATGCTTACTTGTCAGCGCAATCGAATTCTATCTCCTTGAGCTTACAGGATTTCGGTTGAGCAGGCTGTCTTCTTAAAGGATATGACCATGCGTCAGCCAACCATTCCAGGAACCAGCCCACCCGGCACAGCGAAAATGGTTCTGGTCAGCGACTTCGCAAGACGGTTTCGACTTGATCGGGTCGAGGAGAACAGATTACGGAAGCTTCTCGGACCAATCGCCAGAGAGACAGATCTTCTCAGAAACGCGGGCCGATAGGCGCGGGTTGTGAAGGGTTGGTTCGCCCTTACAGGACGGATCGCATTTTCACTTTGACAGCGGCGACTGCGATGACCTTGCAGGACTTCGTGATTGTCACAGCGCATCGGGCTGGAAATAGCTCCAAAAACCGAGCGCCTTGCAAACCATGAAGGCGCGATGCGGATCACGGCTTCACTGGACAGTTCCATCTCAAGAAACGGATCTCAGCCATGAAGACTACTATAAAAACGGTCACCATCGATCGACCGTTCCAACTGCCTCGGATGGCCGCACCACATCCGCCAGGGACGTTCGAGCTCCAAATCGACGAGGAACCTCTCGATGTGGTGTGGGAAGCCTATCACCGAACGATGACGCTGTTCCTGACCTCGGATGGCCTGACCGAGGCATGGCCGGTGTCTGAAGAAGAACTGGACAAGGCGATGGCGTCGCATTGATTCTTACCCTCTGTTTTGGCCGCCTCACACGAGACCTTCCGGTCGGCAGACCGAACTCGGCAAGCTGCGCGTCTGGGGTCGCGAACCGTCTCTGAAACTCTGGAAGGCATCCACGCCGTTCAGGTGAATTAAAGGGGCGAGGCGTTGAATCTGCGCCCGTTGCACTCCGCAAACAATACAAGCCGAACCTGGAGGGAAGTATGTCGGGCATTCCGACAGCGCTCTGACGGGCGCTGGCAGTCATTTTCTTAAACTCGTCGCGAATGAGTTAAGCGCAACAGATAATCATATGTCGTGCGAGTTTATTATCGTTGGGCGGACACAACATTAAGCCGCAATGAGAGCTTAGTCTCTTCAGCTCATGACGCCGCGCCGATGCGGCTATGTCATTGGCGCGTTCGCCGACATTCGTGGCACTCAATCATTCTCAGAAATAATTCCGTTTAAGAGGCAAGCCTTGTGAGGCTTGAAGTGTTCTTTTGAATTCATCACGCCAAAATTCCCGCCCATCGACCATCAGGCCTGCAAAGGCTCGCCTGACCGCAACCGAAACTCCTAACTGGCAGAGCCTGACCAAGCGATATGAGCAATACCTAGCTCTGGCGCGGGAAACTGCCCAGGCGGGAGACAGAATCGAGGCGGAGAATCTTTATCAGCACGCAGAACACTTCTATCGGACGGCAGCCCTCCAGAAAGCGCGTAAGCAACAATTAACATGAAGCAGCTGAAACTGGCCCGCAGGACTTTCAGGAAAAGCTTGGCTACAGATCGTCACGAGATATCGCAATCCGTATGCTGGCAACGGACTGGCGCAGCTGCCCCTTTCGTCAGCCTCTGGACGCTGCCTTAGCTGACGGTTGATTTCGTCTTCTGGTAGGGCATGTGATCCAACTGCGACCACTGCGCCTTCTTCGACCGCCGGTGCGTTAATGATTGAACAGGCTAAGTTCTCGGTATCGTCACTCACGCCTTATGACTACGGGTTGAGAGTACAGATGTTTATGATTTCAGCGCAAAAGCCTAGTAAAACCCGCTTGTCGCTCCATATACTGCTTACGCTGTTCTTGTGCATTAGCAACGCCCTCGTGAGCGGATGCTGGCGTCCTACGAAATATCTTGCTGGACTGGTGCTTAGCACAACAAAGAACACTCCAACGCGTATAGCGCAAGTCGCACCACTGGCGGAATCAGTTCCGCCCAAACTCTATGGCGGCACCGAGCGCGTCGTCTCCTGGCTCACGGAAGACCTTGTCGAGCAGGGTGACGATGTTACCTTGTTTGCCAGCGCAGACTCAGAAACCTCTGCTGAACTCGTACGGGCCGTGCCCCAGGGCTTGCGCCTGGCGGGCATACGTGATCACACCGCAAGTCTCCTCGTGATGCTGGAAGAGGTTCGCCGCCGGGCTTCGTCATTCGACGTCATCCACTTCCATGTTGACCTACTTCAGTTTCCTAGCTTTCGAGATTCTTCGACACGGTGTTTGACGACGTTACACGGGAGGCTTGATCTGCCGGATTTTCATCCGGTCTAGCGTACTTTTCCGGAGATGCCGCTGGTCTCCATCTCGAAGGATCAGCGTTTGCCGCTGCCAAACGCGAACTGGTTGGCCACCATTCAGCATGGACTTCCACAAGGACCTGCGCCAAAAAATAAACAAAAGCGTGATTATCTCGCCTTTCTAGGCCGAGTAGCGCCTGAGAAACGGCCGGACCGCGCAATCGAGATTGCAAAGCGAACCGGAATTCCGCTGAAGATTGCTGCAAAGGTCGATCCAACGGACCAAGACTACTTCGATCACGTCATTCGTCCGCAGCTCGACCACCGGACGCTTGCTCAGGGTGAAGCTCGATATAATCCTATGTCATACCATAACGGGTCTATATGGCCGCATGACAATGCCGCGATCGCAATCGGCTTTGCGCAATACGACCTTAAGGAGGAGGCGGTGCGCGTGTTCGAAGGACTTTTTGACGCTACCAAAGGGCAGGAGATGCGGCGTCTGCCTGAGTTATTTTGTGGCTTTATCAGAAACCAGGTCGAGGTCCGACGCCATATCCGGTTGCCTGCTCTCCGCAGGCATGGGCCGCTTCAGCCACCTCCGGAATTCTGGGTCCGTGTCTTGGTCTCGGGCAGGCCAACAGTTAGAATGAAAACCGCTTCCGTAAGCCGACCATGCCACATTCTTAGATGAGATGTCCGGCGGAATGTTCAGATCGGCTCATCTTCAGCCGATTTTCGAATGCATCGGTACGGAAACGACGTGGCAACGAATGTTTGGATCGATGGGGAGATGCTAAGATCCACATCGTTAAGTAGCGCGTTGGTAGTGGCATACTCTGGATCGTATTCTCCCGGTCAGTGTGGTGCTGCCATCAAATGTAGCGGCAAGCCTACAATCCTGATCGTGGTGGAGCGATAAGAGCTGCCCCCCTCCGTGAGGCGGGCGGGCAGCCCTTTGCGCAGAAGATGCTGCAGGCTCTAGTCGCGACGGCAATCACAATTTCCGGTTTATTTCGGAACGAAACTGCTCGGCAGAGGTTAGATGCTCACGGGTCTGTGAATACAGGTCCGATACGAGAGGAAGCATCAGTGAAAAACATAATTCTTGCCGCGGCGATCATCAGCGCGTCCGCTCTATCTGCGCATGCCCAGACGACACCGCCCGCTAACTCGAGCGGTGACACCCCGGCCGTAGCAACGCCCGATTCCAAGAATGCGATCGCACCCGTCGAGGGCGCCAATAGCTTCACCCAGGATCAGGCAAAATCCCGCATTGAGAAGGCAGGCTTCTCCGACGTCAAGAACCTGAAGAAGGACGACAAGGGCATCTGGATGGCTGCCGGCATGAAGGACGGAAAATCCGTCAATGTCGCGCTAGACTACCAGGGCAACGTCGTTGCCAAATAATTCAACACATTCAATAGGAAATTTTGATCATGAAAACTGTAACAGGACTTTTCGACGACTATTCCGACGCTAGTGCCGCTGTCAGCGCGCTCGAATCCGCCGGCGTGCCATCCAAGGATATCAGCATTGTTTCCAACAATGCCGATAACCGTCACGCCGACACGTCGAACGCGACAGAAGGTGCCGGCACAGGCGCTGGTATCGGCGCAGCCGTCGGCGGGGCGGGCGGTCTTCTAACAGGCCTCGGCCTGATGGCTATTCCCGGTGTTGGACCCGTTGTTGCGGCCGGTTGGCTGGCGGCAACCGCGGTAGGAGCGGTCGCGGGTGCGGTTGCAGGCGGTGCGACGGGCGGTATTATCGGCGCGCTGACAAGCTCTGGCGTGTCTGAGGACGATGCGCATGTCTACGCCGAAGGTGTTCGCCGCGGCGGTTCGCTGGTAACCGCAAAGGTGGACGATGCACTCGCTCCCGAAGCCGAGGTAATCCTGGAGCGCTCGAACTGGGTTGATCCGGCTGAGCGCCGCGCGTCCTATAAAGAGCACGGCTGGACCAGGTTTGACGATACGCTCGATCCTTACAAAGCTAACGAAGTCGAAGAGGAACGCGGCCGTTACCGCAACGCTGCACTGTGATCCAGATCGCGTCCCTTACGGCCGCAACATCTAGCATTCGCATAGATTTTCAACCTAAGGATACTCAAATGGCTACCGAAAAGACATTGAACGACCTCTTTCTTGACACCCTCAAGGATATCTATTTTGCGGAAAAACAGATCCTGAAGGCTCTGCCAAAGATGGCGCGTGCCGCTCAGTCGGAAGAAGGCAAAGCCGGCTTCCTGCAGCACCGTGACGAGACCCAAGGCCAGATCGAACGTCTCGAACAGATCTTCGAACTCCTCGGCAAGCCGGCCCGCGGCAAGACCTGCGAAGCCATCCAGGGCATTCTCGCCGAAGGCGAGGAAATCATGGAAGAATACAAAGGCACCGCTGCGCTCGATGCCGGCCTCATCTCTTCGGCTCAGGCGGTAGAGCACTACGAGATCGCCCGCTACGGCACGTTGAAATCCTGGGCCAAGCAGCTCGGCATGAAGGAAGCCGTCACCTTGCTCGATGCCACCCTGCAGGAAGAGATCGCCACCGACCAGAAGCTGACGGCCCTCGGTGAAGGGACAGCCAATGCCAAGGGCATGGGCGACGCCTCAGCCAGCGCCAAACCTGCGCTGAAGAAGGCCAGCTAAACTCCCTCAGCAAATGATCAGGCCGCCTTTCAAGGCGGCCTTTTTTGCTTTCAAGTCGCCCATTTTCACACCCCTGTCCAGGAGCTTGACCCATGGCCAAAAACCAGCCACTGCGTCCGCAGATTCGAAGTTTATCACCGCGACTATCCACGATCTGAAATTGACGCGTGGTACGGGTGGGGAGCTTCACCAGACCGCCGATGGCGACACGCCGGTGATGACCACTGCCCAGGGCGGGCCCGGTGGCCGACGATCAGAACTCGCTTAGTGTCGGTCCACGTGGTCCGCTTGTCGTCGATGACTTTCATTTCCGGGAAAAAATGTTCCAACACGACCACGAGCGAAAAGCATTTGAAAGGGGAAATCTGCAGCGAACTCGATCGTCTCGAATTATTGCTCACACAAATCGAACATCATTTCGTCCGCTACCGTGCAAATGGAAATTTGTCCGCTACCGTCCAATGACTTCTTCTCTCCTTCAAGTCACGATGAAGGTCGCGGCTGGTTAGACGGGAGCTGGTATGCCTCGGTACTTTTTTAGTTTTGATTTCGCTGAGGAAACGATTGCCGATCCAGATGGCGGTGAGGCTTCCGACTTAGAAGCGGCGCGAGATGATGCTCGAGCAGCCATCCGCGAGATCGCAGCTCAATATCTCAAGGCAGGAATACAACTGACGTTGATTAGCATCACCATCTGCGACAGCGATGACCGGGAGCTCGCAAAGGTTACCGCTGGAGAGGCGCTGGACTAGGTGGTTAGAAGCGTCGCAGCGTTTACTTCGTAGCCTATTTCAATCGAGAAAGAAGCCTAGCAATGCCGATATATTACTTTGATTTCGAGAATGGTGAAGAAAAGTCCCATGACACAACCGGTGACCCGTTGTCAGATCATCACGCTGCTCGCATCGAAGCAAGTCGGGCGATCGCCGAGTATGCGAACGACGTGGTTGTTAATGACGGCCCCGAATTGGCCATGGATATCAGAGCTAGGGATGAGCAGAGCCGTCCCATCTTAAACGTCTCCATCCAATTCGAAGCCAGTTCCCTCTGATTGACCTCAGCTGTAACGCGGCGCTTTTCTCGCTATGACCAGAGCGGAGCAAGATCGGATGCGGCTTAAGCACTTGAAAGGACTCGAACTTAGATCAGCGCTTATGAGTCGCTAAGTTGCTGAACATCCAATAAGTTGACCGATTCAGATAACAGGGCGGTGTTGAACCGTTGTTCTGGGGCACTCCCAAGCCACACGGCTTGTTTGAAGCCGGATAAGCAACTTTATCTTAAGTCCTCGCCATCCATTTCGAAACATGGGCTAGCGACTGATTAATGACCTGGTGCATATCGAGGTACTTATAGGTACCGCATCTGCCGATAAAGAACATATGATCATCACCTGCAGCTCGCGCAGCGTAACGCTCATAAAGACTTTCGTGCATGTGATCGCGGTCCATGACTGGGTAGTAGCGCTCAAAATTGTTGTCGCGATAGCAGCATGGCTCCTCGATCGTTCGCAGCACGTGTGAGGTCTCACGCACGTGATGTCCGGGTAACACGTGCCACCAAGTTTCGCGTGAATAGGGATAAGCGTGTGTGTAGTTAATCGTTGCATCCTCCTCTGCGTCTGCGGCGATGTGCTCGCTGAGGTGAAAGCGAATGGAGCGATAAGGCAGTTCGCCGAGGTCGAACTCATAAAATTCGTCTATCGGCATGCTGTTGAAACAAGCATCATAGCCAGCGAGTTTATCCTTGGAAAAGGACGTGCTTAGGCTCACCGAAATGCGGTCGTGATCGAAAATCCTCTCAAACGCTTTAGTATAACCTTCTGCCGGCATTGCCTGAAATGTGTCGGTAAGAAAATAGCGCGGATCTCGATCTGTGCGTATCTGCAGACGACGAACGACTGCCGCATCGATTTCCGAAAGATCCATCTGCCACATCTTTTTCGTATAGGGGCGAAAAAAGAGGTCAGTCAATTTCTTGCCGATCGTGGAATAAAGATGATCTTCGGCGCTTATGACCGGTGATCGAGGAAGTGCGAGCGAGGCGAGATATGACATCACATCTTCTGATGCATTAAGCTGTGTACCGAAGACGGCATTAATAGTATCGAGGTTTACGGGCAGCGGTACCTTGCGGTCGTTGTCGAGAAGCGCCACAACTCGGTGCTCATAAGGCAGCCACCCGGTGAATTGGGATAGCCACGCGACGACCCGATCGTTGGAAGTATGAAAGAGATGTGGCCCGTACCGGTGAACTCGCACACCACAGTCATGCACATAGTCAAAACAGTTCCCGGCGATATGGTCGCGCTTTTCTATGACATCGACCTCGTGACCGGAAATCGCCAGCTCTCTCGCATAGACCGCACCAGCGAAACCAGCGCCCACAACGAGAAGTTTGGCCACAGCCTTATCCTTTCAGATATGCGTAAAAGACTGGAGGATACCCGCGACCGGCAAAATGACATTTTGGCTTAGAAATCCAGCCTTCACAGCATGTTTGGATGCCGCGAACCATTTGACGGGCTGGGACTTGTTGGTGAAGCGGTATAACAAGTCAAACCAGACCTGACGCGCGAGGCGCAGCCCTCTGAGCTGGAGTCCACCACGGAGGGTTCCGGAAAGGATCCGAATGCGGGGGACGCTGACACCGTTTATACGTGCCCCACGGGCATCGTTGACCCATTCCATCGTAACACCCATCTCGTCCCTGGCGCTATGTCTTTGGGTGTCACGCATGAACTGATGAAGATTGCCACCAACGGGTCTGGTGTGACGCACCGTGATCGTGTCTACGACTGCGACGCCACAGTAGGCGTCACCTTTGATCTCGCGCACCATCTGAGGCCAGAGAAAATCAAGCCCGAAGCCGCTGGCGGTCTTCTCGATAAACGGAAGCGAGCGAATGAGTACCTCGCGGCTTATGAACGGTACCATCACTTCAACGAAGTTTGTGTACCGGACCTCGAAGCTCGGGTGCTGAAGGGTAATGACATGCGAGTAGTAGGAATGTTCATCCAGGGACGGCTGGTAGACATGATATTCATTCTCTATGCCGAGCGCGAAGAGGCTGTCGATATCTGCCGCAACTGCAACGATGTCATCATCTGGAAGCCAGAAGTAATCATAGCGATCGAGGACTCCGGGAAACTTTTTGAAGAAGCTGAATAGCCCATCCCATTTCCCGCCTTTACAATGATGTACGTAGTCGGCTTCCGGGAATTCTAGCGTTGAGTTGGACCCATAATAGCTGATGCCGACATCGAAGTTTCGTCTACCCGAAACCCAAGTCCGGTGGAGAGTGTTCTCCCCGCAACGGACAACGGCCAGGCCGCGTGGCGACTTTTCGGTAGTTTTCAAGCCGTCCACTTTGCCGCCGGCGGGCATAAACTGACTTCTCATAGTTCACCAAATATCTCCGAAGGCCGCGTCAATTCGCTCCTTGGTCGCCAAAGTAGATGTGAGAGGCTGTTAACCGAGCGACGATATTGACCGGGCACCGGCTCGCAGCTGGTAAAAAGTAATTAGCGATGTGTCAGGGCCATCGAAAAACCTGTCGATTAAATCTCGAGCAACGTTTCAGCAGATCGCTGAAAAAGAGAGATCAGGTTGCCCAGCGGATTGGCGGCTGGGATAGCCACCCACATGATGTGGAGTCCAAGTTCTAATACAGAATACATAATACGCCGCTTACAGCAAGTAATATATCGGAAACATCTCTTCTCGTTGCTCGCATTGAAAATTACAATGCGACTTTATTTGACTTTCCAAATTTCGCGAAACTCTAACATATGGGATCAGTATTGATGACCCCTGAGGTTCGTTAAACGAATCCACTGCGTCATGACCATTGATTCAGTGTCCGAAAGGCCCGGACAAGCCCCACATCAGCAATGTGTAGGAGATGGGGTGGTTGCCGTCCTCCCCCAGCGGCATCGCATGGTGCCGATGGTGCAAACCGCAAAGCAGAGAGGACGGCAGATGGGCGACACAATGATCGGCGTGGACTTGGCAAAGAATGTTTTCCAGCTTCACGGGGCGACGATGACAGGCGAAGTTAATTTCGCAAAAAGCTGGCACGAGGAGAGTTTTTACGCTTCATGGCAGGGCAAGTGCCTGCAGTTGTCGTCATAGTAGCCTGCGGCAGCGCCCATTATTGATTCCGAGAACTCGTCAAGCTGGGCCATGAAGTCAAATTGATTGCTCCGCAATACGTGCGCCCGTTCGTGAAGCGACAGAAGAACGACGCAGCCGATGCCGTAGCAATCATCATTGCAGCTCGGCAGCCCGAGATGCGTTTTGTCTCTCCCAAGACATCGGATCAGCAGGCTCGCGCGATCTTGTTTCGGGCGCGCGAACGTATTGTCCGTCAACAGACGGAACTGATGAATGCACTGCGTGCAGTTTTTTAACAGAAAGGCCTGACAGAAGACCGCACTCGATCACTCGCCAAAAGAGGTCAGAAGCTACTTGCGGAACGGGCGGCAACCTCAGAAGTAATGTTGGTAATGTGACTGGTAGCAATCTTTAAAATGGGAGTTCTTTCGGGTCCGGAACGTCGGTGACTTTAGAACACGGCCGGGACGCTGGCGGTCACCCACGTTGTTGCGGTACGAGCGGGCTCCCGATCCGGCAACCAAGAGAGTTTCTCCGAGCACTTTCGAGGGCCTGCCTTGGTAAACCGCCTTAGTTGGCCAATTAAGCTCTTGAGCGTATACGAACCCGCGACCTATACGCTCTTGAAACAAGCAAGCCGCTGAAATCTTTGAGCCGACGGCAGAGGCATCCTTAGCAACTTTGCTTGAAAGGTTGGCTGCAACTACTCACCACGACCACAGAGTTCTCCTCCTGCAGCCACTAGGTCCTGAACGGTATCAATGTCTTTCAGCGCAGCATTTCCAATATCGATCATCCTGATGGGGACTTTTTGACGTTGAAGCACTTCTTTTGCTCCTTTGTCGCCATCTAGTTTTTGCATCTGCGAAAAAATTGCGGATGGGACGACAACCGGGTGCCCTGGCTTATCACCATCCGCGCCGCGCACGAGCGCATCTTGGCCTGATCGAAAAGCCATCAAGAGTTTGGTGATATGTGCGGTCGTGATCTCCGGCATATCGGCGAGCATAACAAGAACACCATCACAATCCGCAAAGGAGGCATGCCTAAATCCACAGGCTAGCGACGCCCCCATCCCTTCTTCGAAATGCTTGTTGTACGTAGTGGAGAGCGGCAATCCCTTCAAGGCCATTTCGATCTCTGACGATCGGTGTCCGGTCACGACAGTTACAGATCCCAGGTCAGAACGCAGCATCGTCTCCGCGGATTTTCGTACCAGTGGAACTCCTTCGAACTCGGCCAGAAGCTTGTGACAACCTTCCGGCATCCGGCTCGATCGACCCGCTGCTAAAAGTAAACCGCCGACGGTCTTCATCTTCAATTGTCCTTAGCCGCCTGTCACGCTCATATGCCGCGATACCGCCGGCCGGTTATTCCGGTCAATTATAAAATCATGGCCCTGTGGCTTGCGCGCGATCGCCTCGTCTATGGCCGCAGCCAAATGGGCCGGATCGTTGCTTTCGCGAATTACTTCACGCAGGTCGGCGGCATCGTTCTGGCCGAGGCACATGTAAAGCGTGCCGGTGCAGGTGAGACGGACGCGATTGCAGCCCTCGCAGAAATTATGGGTCATCGGCGTGATGAAGCCCATGCGGCCGCCTGTCTCGGCCACTTCGACATAACGGGCTGGGCCACCGGTCTTAAAGGGGATGTCCCTCAAGGAGAATTGTTTCTCGAGATTTTCGCGCAATACCGATAGCGGCAAGTAGCGATCGGTACGATCTTCCTCGATCTCGCCCATCGGCATAGTTTCGATAACGGTGAGATCCATGCCGCGACCATGCGCGAAAAGCAACATGGCGGGGATTTCGTCTTCGTTGAAATCCTTGAGGGCAACGGCGTTGAGTTTGATCTTCAAGCCAGCTTTCTGGGCAGCGTCAATGCCTTCCATGACCTTGGAGAAATTGCCCCAGCGGGTGATTTTCTTGAATTTCTGCGGATCGAGCGTATCGAGCGAGACGTTGATACGGCGCACGCCAGCATCGTACAGTTCCTGCGAGAAGCGGGCGAGCTGCGAGCCATTGGTGGTGAGCGTCAGTTCGTCGAGATGGCCGGTTTCGATATGGCAGCCGATCGAGCGCACCAGATGCATGATGTTCTTGCGCACCAGCGGTTCGCCGCCGGTCAGTCGTAGTTTTCGGACACCCTTGGCCACAAAGGCGGAACATAGCCGGTCGAGTTCCTCCAGCGACAGAATATCCTTTTTCGGCAGAAAGCTCATGTTTTCCGACATGCAATAAGTGCAGCGGAAATCGCAGCGGTCTGTGACGGAGACGCGTAGATAGGTTACGGCCCGACCGAACCTGTCGATCATGTGCGCCTGCTGGTTTTGGGATAGCACCCTGTCCAGTAGCATGGCAGTCATCCAAAGTTCTCCAGTCTTGCAGCGGCAATGTCTGCGAGCACCGAGAGCGCCAAAGAAGCCGAGTCTCGTGTCGGACCAAACAAGCCAATTGGAGCTTTTATTCGATCAAATGCTTCTGAAGATACACCAGTCGATCGCAAGCGATCGATGCGTCGACGGTGCGTCCGGGTGCTACCAAGAGCTCCTATGTAGAACGCAGAGGACGCTAGGGCTTTGGTGAGCCAAACTTCCTCCAGATCCAGATCGTGATGGAGCAGCGCGACAGCGGTGAATGCATCTATATCAATAATCTGCGATGTTGATTTGGAACCAACAACGTCAACCGCATATCCGGACGCTTCTGCCAGCCGGCGGACTGCCTCCGCCTCCCCCGTTTGGCCAGAAATAACCACGCGTGTCTTGGGCCGATAGACCGAGATGAAATCCTCACCGCACCAACCCGATCGCAAGGGAACTTTATCGAGGGGCGCAAGTCTCTGAAGGTCCGGGCTGTAGGCCAACGCCACCGATTTACGACAAGCCAACTCTTTCAAAGCATCGTCCAACACGTCCGTATTGCGCAGGACATGGATGGCTATGGTGATGCCGCCGCCGCAGGGCAGCGTGATGTCGAAGAATGGTGAACCCTCACCAAATTTCACCATCCGGTCCCGGCCATCGGCAATGGCTTGCAATGCCTCGGCCGCCACCGCTGCTTCGACGCAGCCACCTGACACATAACCGCAAAACCGCCCGTCGGACGCAACGGCAACATGCGCTCCGAGAGCACGTGCCGCACCGCCCCGTATCTCAACGAGAGTTGCAAGGGCTGCGCCGCCGTACTGCGCAGCCTCGATAGCAAACCAAAGAATATCAGCAGGGTTGTCTACCGACTTTGCCCGCACCGGGTTAGACATGGTCGTGATTACCGTGTTGCTCAACTTATGTCCTCTGGAGAGTGCGGTGGCCGTGATCGGCCACCGCCTTTGATCAGGCGACGTCCGGCAAATCGCCAATCAGCTTGTCGAGCGTGATCGGGTAATGCCGCACACGCACGCCGGTCGCGTTGTAAATCGCGTTGGCGATCGCCGCTGAGACGCCGCACAGCCCGAGCTCGCCCACGCCCTTCGCCTTCATCGGCGACGAGTATGGATCCGTTTCGTCCATGAAGATGACTTCCTGATGCGGAATGTCCGCATGCACGGGCACCTCGTAACCGGCGAGATCGTGGTTGACAAAGAACCCGCGGCGGGTATCGACCGCCAGTTCTTCCAACAGAGCACCACCGGCACCCATCGTCATCGCGCCGATAACCTGGCTGCGGGCTGTGATCGGATTGAGGATGCGGCCCGCCGCGCAGACGGCAAGCATGCGACGAATACGGGTCTCACCGGTCGCGATATCGACACCAACCTCGACAAAGTGGCCGCCGAAGGTGGACTGCTGGTGCGTTTTGGTGAGATCGCCCCACTCGATCATATCCTCGCCGACAAGACCCTCGTGCCCTGCCGCTTCCGCAAGCGCGACAGCGCGGTTGCCGGAACGAACTTCTCCGTTCTCGAACACGACATCCGCGGAGTTGAATCCCAGCTTGCTGGCCACCGCGTCGCGCAGCTTGACGCATGCAGCATAGACGCCCGAAGTGGCGGAGTTCGCCCCGAACTGCCCGCCCGATCCCGCAGAGACAGGAAACCGGGAATCACCGAGTTGAACTGCGACCTTATCCACACCGACGCCCATCATCTCGGCGGCGGTCTGGGCGATGATCGTGTAGCTGCCGGTTCCAATATCGGTCATATCGGTCTCGACGGTGACAATACCCTCCTGATCAAGCCTCACCCGCGCCCCGGACGGCATGACCAGATTATTGCGGAACGCCGCCGCGACACCCACGCCAATCATCCAGTTTCCCTCGCGTCGTGTCGCGGGACGTGTCCGTTTGTCCCATCCGAACTTTTCTGCACCAAGTTTCAGACACCCGATGAGATCGCGATGCGAGAACGGCCTCTCCGGGTTTTCTGGATCGACTTGGGTATCGTTCTTGATGCGGAACTCGATCGGATCCATCCCGAGCTTCTCCGCCATCTCGTCGACTGCGATCTCGAGCGCCATCAGACCCGGTGCTTCGCCGGGGGCGCGCATGGCGTTGCCTTCCGGCAGATCCAGCGTTGCGAGCTTCATGGCGGTCATCCGGTTTTCACCGGCATAGAGCAGACGCGTCTGCATCACCGCCGTCTCCGGCCCACCACCCGGCAGATCGCCTGACCAGCTTTCATGTGCAATCGCAGTGATCTTGCCGTCGCGCTCCGCGCCGATGCGGATCCGCTGGATCGTGGCTGGACGATGGGTGGTGTTGTTCGGGATCAACGGCCGCGGCAGCGTGACCTTGACCGGGCGCCCGACCGCTTTGGCCGCGAATGCCGCCAACACCGCATCGACGCGCAGAAACAGTTTACCGCCGAAGCCGCCACCGATAAAAGGCGACATCAGATGCACCTTCTCCTTGTCCATGCCGAGCGTGATGGCGAAATCCGAACGCCACCAATCAATCATCTGGCTAGACGTCCAGACCGTAACCTCATCGCCGTCCCACGCGGCGATAGAGGCATGCGGCTCCATCATCGCATGCGACTGGTCGGGGGTTGCGTATTCGGCCTCGAGCGTCACCGGGGCTGCCGCAAAAGCTGCCTGGAAATTACCAGCCGAACTGTCCGGTTCCGTGGAAGGATCCGGTGTCTCGGCATTGGCCATCTCAGCCTTGAGGTCGAAGGCACCCTTTTCCGGCGCGTAATCGACCCGGATCAAAGCTGCTGCCGAACGCGCCTGCTCGAAGGTTTCGGCCACGACGACGGCGATGGCCTGATGATAATGTTGTATCTCGCTGCCACCGAACAGTTTGGCGGTGTTGAGCTTGCCTTTCTGTAGATCACCGACATCGAGCGCGGTGACAACGCCAAGAACGCCGGGCGCCTTCTTTGCGGCGGCACTCTCGATCGATGTGACCTGTCCTCTAGCAATGGCGGAGCCGACGGGATAACCGTAGGCATAGCGCAGTTTCGGATCATGCCACTCATAGGCGTACATGGCGCGACCCGTGGTCTTCAACTCGCCGTCGATCCTGTGAATGGGCTTGCCGACGACCTTGAGCTGATCGATCGGATTGGTCGTTGCTGGTTTGTCGAACTGCATGGCTTATCCCCTCGCCTCTGACAGGACGGCGCCTATCGTGCGCTCGGTCAGCCTGATCTTGAACTTGTTCTGCTCGGTCGGCCGCGCATCCGCCAGAAGGGCGGATGCCATGGCGCGCGCGCCCTTCGGGAGTTCGGTCTCGGCGGCTTCTACGCGCCACGGCTTGTGGGCGACGCCGCCGACGGCAACCTTGCCGCTGCCATCGGGCTGGATGACGGCTGCGACCGAGACCAGCGCGAACGCATAGGAGGCGCGGTCACGGACCTTGCGATAGATCTGCTTGCCACCAACCGGAGCCGGCAGAGTGACGCCGGTGATGAACTCGCCCCGCTCCAGCGCCGTTTCGATATGCGGCGTAGCGCCTGGCAGGCGGTGGAAATCGGCGATCGGGATCGCGCGCTTGGCGCCATCCGGCTTGACGGTTTCCACCATCGCATCCAGTGCTCGCATCGCCACTGCCATGTCACTCGGGTGGGTGGCGATACAGGCATCGCTCACCCCAACGACGCCGAGCTGGCGGGTGACGCCACCAATGGCGGAACAGCCGCTGCCCGGCTGGCGCTTGTTGCAGGGCTGGTTAGGATCGTAAAAATAGGGACAGCGCGTGCGCTGAAGCAAATTGCCGGCCGTTGTCGCCTTGTTACGCAGCTGACCAGATGCGCCGGCCACCAGCGCGCGGGACAGAAGGGCGTAATCGCGACGTACCGTCTCATCAGCGGCGAGATCAGTGTTGCGCACCAGCGCGCCGATACGCAAGCCGCCATCCTGCGTTTTCTCGATCGAGCCGAGGCTAATGCCATTCACATCAATGAGATGCGACGGCTTCTCGATCTCAAGCTTCATCAGGTCAAGAAGATTTGTACCGCCGGCGATGAACTTTGCATCAGGATTTTGTGCCGCCGCCGTTGCCGCAGCTTCAACCGTAGATGCCCGTTCGTAGGTAAACGCTCTCATGCCCGCACCCCCGCAAC
>Ga0058693_1000450_pt1 | contig 16278 bp, 15 predicted proteins | sample AgamicOrMarz_FD_55217 | JGI IMG/M metagenome (GOLD analysis project Ga0058693, IMG submission 55217) | Agave microbial communities from Guanajuato, Mexico - Or.Ma.rz | ecosystem: Host-associated > Plants > Phyllosphere > Phylloplane/Leaf | place: Guanajuato, Mexico | collected 2012-06-04 | reverse complement strand
CCCTGCGTCCGGTCTCAAGCGCATGTTTTCCACCAGCGCCTTGATGGAATTGCTCAAGGCCCTTGGCAAGTTCTTCCTGGTGCTGTTTGTCGCGTTGACGGTGTTGCAATCGGACATCGACGACCTGCTGCGCATTGCCCATGAGCCCTTGGAACAGGCGATCATTCACAGCGTGCAGTTGGTTGGCTGGAGTACCTTGTGGATGGCCTGCGGGCTGATCCTGATCGCCGCGATCGACGTGCCGATCCAGCTTTATCAGAGCAAGCAGAAGCTGATGATGACCAAGCAGGAAGTGCGCGACGAATACAAGGAGCAGGAGGGCAAGCCGGAGGTCAAGCAACGCATTCGCCAGTTGCAGCGGGAAGTGTCCCAGCGCCGGATGATGGCGGCGGTTCCGGAAGCTGACGTGGTTATCACCAACCCGACTCACTATGCCGTGGCACTCAAATACGATCCCGAAAAAGGCAACGCCCCGGTGCTTCTGGCCAAAGGCAATGATTTCCTGGCGCTGAAGATCCGTGAAATCGCCGTGGCCAACGAAGTGATGCTCCTCGAATCCCCGGCCTTGGCGCGGTCGATCTACTACTCCACCGAACTCGACCAGGAAATCCCTGGCGGCCTGTATCTGGCCGTGGCCCAGGTGCTCGCCTACGTCTACCAGATTCGCCAGCACCGCGCCGGCAAGGGCAAGCGTCCCGAGCCGCTCAAGGACTTGCCGATTCCGCCGGATTTGCGGCGAGATTCCTGATCCACAGACTCCCACAGGGGCCCCTGTTCCGGCCCCTGGCCAAAGTTGGACAGCTTCTTGCAATACCCCGTCTGCGCCCGCTTCGGGCGTCAAAAGTTTGCTTCACAGGAACGGGGATTATTGGTGGATCGCTCTCAGTTACTCAGCACTGCGCGCAGCAACGTTGTAGGCCTCAGCCAAGGTAACCTGGGCGTGCCGCTGTTGCTCATGGTCATGCTCGCCATGATGATGCTGCCAGTGCCGCCGTTCCTGCTCGACGTGTTCTTCACGTTCAACATCGCCCTGTCGATCGTGGTGCTGCTGGTGTGCGTTTACGCCCTGCGGCCGCTGGATTTCGCGGTGTTCCCCACCATCCTGCTGGTGGCCACGCTGTTGCGCCTGGCACTGAACGTGGCGTCGACCCGGGTGGTCATGCTCCATGGCCAGGAAGGTCACGCGGCCGCCGGTAAGGTGATCCAGGCCTTCGGTGAGGTGGTCATCGGCGGTAACTACGTGGTCGGTATCGTGGTGTTCGCCATCCTGATGATCATCAACTTCGTGGTGGTGACCAAGGGTGCCGGGCGGATTTCCGAGGTGAGCGCGCGTTTCACCCTCGATGCGATGCCGGGCAAGCAGATGGCGATCGACGCCGACCTCAACGCCGGCCTGATCGATCAGAACCAGGCCAAGGCCCGCCGCCTGGAAGTGGCGCAGGAGGCCGAGTTCTACGGTTCGATGGACGGTGCCAGCAAATTCGTGCGCGGCGACGCCATCGCCGGCCTGTTGATCNTGTTCATCAACCTCATCGGCGGCATGGCTGTCGGTATCTTCCAACATGGCATGACCTTNGGCGACGCCGGCAAGGTTTACGCCTTGCTGACCATCGGTGACGGTTTGGTGGCGCAATTGCCATCACTGTTGCTGTCCACCGCCGCTGCGATCATGGTGACCCGTGCTTCGGGCTCCGAGGACATGGGCAAGCAGATCCGTCGTCAGATGTTCGCATCGCCCAAGGCCCTGGCCGTGGCGGCCGGCTTGATGGCCGTGATGGGGCTGGTGCCGGGCATGCCGCATATTTCCTTCCTGAGCATGGCGGCCGTGGCGGCCGGTGGCGCCTACCTGTTCTGGAAAAAAGACAACGCACAGAAGGTCCTGGCGCTGGAAGAGGTCAAGCGCCAGCAGGAGCTGCTGCCATCGCCGGCCCGTGCTTTGGAGACCAAGGAGCTGGGCTGGGATGACGTGACCCCGATCGACATGATCGGCCTGGAGGTCGGCTATCGCCTGATTCCGTTGGTCGATCGTAACCAAGGCGGCCAGTTGCTGGCGCGGATCAAGGGTGTGCGCAAGAAGCTGTCCCAGGACTTGGGCTTTTTGATGCCGACCGTGCATATCCGCGACAACCTCGACCTGGCGCCGAGCGCCTATCGCCTGACCTTGATGGGTGTGATCCTGGCCGAGGCCGAGATCTACCCGGACCGCGAATTGGCGATCAACCCGGGACAGGTCTACGGCACCCTCAATGGCATCACCGCCAAAGATCCGGCTTTTGGCCTGGAAGCGGTGTGGATCGAAATCAGCCAGCGGGCCCAGGCCCAGTCCCTCGGCTATACCGTGGTAGATGCCAGCACCGTGGTGGCGACTCACTTGAACCAGATCCTCTACAAGCACTCCAGCGAGTTGATCGGCCACGAAGAAGTCCAGCAATTGCTGCAAGTACTGGCCAAAGGCTCGCCGAAGCTTGCTGAAGAGTTGGTGCCGGGCGTGCTTTCGCTGTCGCAGTTGCTGAAAATTCTTCAGGCGCTGCTGGCCGAACAGGTGCCGGTGCGTGACATACGCAGTATTGCCGAAGCCATCGCCAACAACGCTTCCAAGAGTCAAGATACCGCCGCGATGGTGGCTGCGGTGCGGGTCGGCGTATCCCGCGCAATCGTCCAAAGCATTGTAGGCACTGAGTCTGAGCTGCCTGTGATCACGTTGGAGCCAAGGTTGGAACAGATATTGCTCAATAGTCTGCAGAAGGCAGGACAAGGCTCGGAAGAGGGCGTTCTGCTGGAGCCAAGCATGGCCGAGAAGCTGCAGCGTTCGTTGATCGATGCGGCTCAGCGGCAAGAGATGCAAGGCCAACCGGTGATCCTGCTGGTGGCCGGTCCGATTCGCGCGATGCTCTCGCGGTTCGGACGCCTCGCGGTCCCGGGGCTGCACGTGCTGGCGTACCAGGAAATACCGGACAACAAGCAAGTGACTATCGTTGCGACAGTAGGGCCCAACGGCTGAGGTAGTGGTTTATGCAAGTGAAGCGTTTTTTCGCCGCCGATATGCGTCAGGCCATGAAGCTGGTTCGTGACGAGCTGGGCGCTGAAGCAGCCATCATCGGCAATCGCCGGATCGCTGGCGGTGTCGAACTGACGGCGGCCCTGGATTACAAATTGTCGGCGCTGGCCCCCCGTGTTCCGAACATGGAGCTCGAGGACGAGCTGCGCAAGACCCAATCGCGCATCGCCAGCGCCCAGGCTGAACTGAGCCTGCGCAGCAGCGAAGGCGAGGCCGCAGCCGGCACCAATCGTCAATTGTTCGCCGGTCAGCCGCTGACAGCGGGCCTGCCATTGACCGCCGCCGAACCGCTGATCGAGCCGACCCCGGCCGAGCCACGTCGTGCTGAACCGGCCCCGGCAGCGCCTGCCCGTGGCGTCGACCCGCGTGCCCTGGACTCGATGCGTTCGGAACTCAACAGCCTGCGCGAGCTGATGGAAGTCCAGCTCGGCTCCCTGGCCTGGAACCAGCTGCAAGGCAGCCGCCCGGCCCAGGCCAACCTGTGGCGTCGCCTGCAACGCATCGGCCTGTCCGGTCCGTTGTCCCGTGACCTGCTGGCACTGATCAATGATATCGAAGAGCCTCGCCAGGCCTGGCGCATGTTGCTGGCGCACCTGGCGCGGATGATCACCACACCGGAAGTCGAGCCACTGGAAGAGGGTGGGGTGATTGCCATGGTCGGTCCTGCCGGCATGGGCAAGACCACCACCCTGGCCAAGCTCGCCGCTCGTTATGTACTTAAATATGGTGCCCAGAGCATTGCCCTGGTGAGCATGGACAGTTTCCGCATCGGCGCCCAGGAGCAACTCAAGACCCTGGGCCGGATCCTCAATGTGTCGGTGACTCATGTGGATCCGGGCCAATCCCTGGCCCAGGCGCTGGAGCCGTTGTTGCGCAAGCGCGTCGTGCTGATCGATACCGCCGGCCTGCAAGCCAGCGATCCGGCCCTGCGCATGCAGCTCGAAAGCCTGGCCGGGCGCGGTATCAAGTCAAAAAATTATCTCGTGTTGGCAACCACCAGCCAGAAACAGGTTCTAACCGCCGCCTACCACAGCTACAAACGCTGCGGGCTGTCCGGCTGCATCCTGACTAAGCTGGACGAAACGGCAAGCCTGGGCGAGGTATTGAGCCTGGCGATCGGACACGATCTGCCAGTGGCGTACCTGACTGACGGGCCGCGGATCCCGGATGATTTGCATTTGCCGCGCCGTCATCAATTGGTCAGTCGTGCCGTGAGTGTGCAAATGCAGGAAGAACCCAGCGAAGAAGCCATGGCTGACATGTTCGCTGATATCTACCACAGCCCGACCAAACAGGTCGGCTGAGGTTATCATGAGTATTTTTTGTACCTACATCGATGGTCTGCCATGCATTGTTCCGTGTGTGAACGCGCAGCCAGTAATGTGGCCTCCGTCTACGTAAGACAAGGTAAAGAACGAACATGGGCAGCATGCATCCCGTACAGGTGATCGCGGTGACCGGCGGCAAAGGTGGCGTCGGGAAGACTAACGTGTCAGTGAACTTGTCCCTGGCTCTGGCAGAGCTTGGCCGACGGGTCATGCTGCTAGACGCCGACCTGGGCCTGGCGAACGTCGACGTGTTGCTGGGGCTCACACCCAAGCGCACCCTGGCGGACGTGATCGAAGGTCGTTGTGAGTTGCGCGACGTGCTGTTGCAGGGCCCGGGCGGGATCCGCATCGTGCCGGCTGCCTCCGGCACCCAGAGCATGGTTCATCTGACCCCGGCACAGCACGCGGGCCTGATCCAGGCCTTCAGCGACATCGGTGACAACCTCGATGTGCTGGTGATCGACACCGCGGCCGGTATCGGCGACTCGGTCGTCAGTTTCGTGCGCGCCGCCCAGGAAGTGCTACTGGTGGTTTGCGATGAGCCCACGTCCATCACCGACGCCTATGCCCTGATCAAGTTGTTGAACCGCGACTATGGCATGAACCGCTTCCGGGTCCTGGCCAACATGGCCCAGAGTCCGCAGGAAGGCCGCAACCTGTTCGCCAAGTTGACCAAAGTTACCGACCGTTTCCTGGACGTCGCCCTGCAATATGTCGGCGCAGTGCCTTACGACGAAAGCGTGCGTAAGGCCGTCCAGAAGCAACGTGCCGTTTATGAAGCTTTTCCACGTTCCAAATGCGCACTGGCATTCAAGGCGATTGCCCAGAAGGTCGATACCTGGCCCTTGCCGGCCAACCCGCGCGGCCATCTGGAATTTTTCGTCGAGCGTCTCGTGCAACAAACGGCAGGGCCCGTGCTATGACTGCAAGCGGTTACAACCATCTCTACAAAAAATCGGCACGGGACGCCCAATACGAATTGATCGAGCGTTATGCGCCGCTGGTCAAGCGTATCGCCTATCACTTGCTGGCGCGTCTGCCGGCCAGTGTCCAGGTCGAAGACTTGATCCAGGCTGGCATGATCGGCCTGCTCGAAGTGGCGAACAAATACGACGCGAGCAAAGGCGCCAGTTTCGAGACCTATGCCGGTATCCGCATCCGCGGTGCGATGCTCGATGAAGTCCGCAAGGGCGATTGGGCGCCGCGTTCGGTGCACCGAAATACCCGCATGGTCAGCGATGCGATCCGGGCAATTGAAGCTAAAACCGGGCGCGACGCTAAAGATCATGAGGTTGCGGCCGAACTCCAGTTGAGTCTCGATGATTATTACGGGATTTTGAACGATACCTTGGGCAGCCGCCTGTTCAGTTTCGACGACCTGTTGCAGGACGGCGAGCATGAAGGGCTGCACGAGGATGGCGCGAGTGCTCACATGGAGCCATCGCGTGACCTGGAAGACGAGCGTTTCCAGGGCGCGCTGGCCGAAGCGATTGCCAATTTGCCGGAGCGTGAGCGACTGGTCTTGGCGCTGTACTACGACGAAGAGCTGAACCTCAAGGAAATCGGTGAGGTCCTGGGGGTCAGCGAATCGCGGGTCAGCCAGTTACACAGCCAGTGCGCGGCCCGTTTGCGGGGGCGTTTGGGGGAGTGGCGAGCGCGCTGACAGGCAGTGTGGAGCGACTGCGAACGAGGATGGCCGGTCATACGTCAGCCGCCGCGCAGTGCTCCAGACCGTTGTCGAGTGTTGTGCCGGAATTGATTGAAATGGCGCGTCCAGGTGCTGGACGCGTTTAAGACTGCTTGGAGGTCGAATTGGACAAGAACATGAAAATCCTCATCGTTGATGATTTCTCAACGATGCGGCGGATCATTAAAAACCTGTTGCGTGACCTTGGGTTCACCAACACGGCCGAAGCAGATGACGGGACCACCGCGCTCCCGATGTTGCACAGCGGCAACTTCGATTTCCTGGTCACCGACTGGAACATGCCGGGCATGACCGGTATCGACCTGCTGCGCCAGGTGCGTGCCGACGAAAAACTCAAGCACCTTCCGGTGCTGATGGTGACTGCCGAAGCCAAGCGCGAGCAGATCATCGAAGCGGCCCAGGCCGGTGTGAACGGCTATGTGGTCAAACCCTTCACGGCCCAGGCGTTGAAAGAGAAGATCGAAAAAATCTTCGAACGCATCGGTTAACGGCGCCACGGGGGAGCTATGGATAACGAATCTTCTATGGGCGATTTCGAATCGACCCTGAAAAAACATGCCCGCGAACTGGTCGACAGCCTTGAAAAAGGTCGTTTTGGCGATGCGGTTCAAATGATCCATGAGCTCAACCAGACCCGTGACCGCGGTCTGTATCAGGAAGTGGGCAAGCTCACGCGTGAACTGCACAGCGCGATTGTCAATTTCCAGATCGACCCGCATATGCCGCAGGCCGAGGAAGTCTCGCAGATCACCGACGCCACCGAGCGTCTGGGTTATGTGGTNAAGCTGACCGAGGCTGCGGCCAACCGCACCATGGACCTGGTGGAAAGCGCAACGCCGCTGGTCAACGGCCTGAGCGAGGAAGCCCAGGCCTTGAGCACCGACTGGGGCCGGTTCATGCGACGCGAAGTCGGGGCTGAAGAGTTCCGGGAACTGGCTCGCAGGGTCGACGGTTTCCTGACGCGCAGTAGCACCGAGGGCCGCGCGGTCGCCAGCAACCTCAACGATATTCTGCTGGCTCAGGACTATCAGGACCTGACCGGCCAAGTGATCAAGCGAGTGACCCAACTGGTCACCGAAGTGGAAAGCAATCTGCTCAAGCTGGTGTTGATGGCTAGCCAGGTTGACCGCTTTGCAGGCATCGAACACGACCGTGAAGCGATACTTGCTGAAAAAGATCCACAAAAACATCTCTCTCAGGGTGAAGGTCCGCAGATTCATGCCGATAAAAGAGAAGACGTTGTGTCCGGTCAGGACGATGTGGACGATTTGCTGTCCAGCCTTGGATTNTGAGTTTGTAGGTCGTGATGACGGTTAATGCCGGTCGCGCCGTGCCCCACAAGGCGCAAGACTAGGCACGAGGAGTGTGGTTTGGTCTTTCCAAATGAACGACGAGTAACGACGGCTTGCGCCTTGTGGGGCGCGGCCCGGAGGGTTGGAGTTGTGAGCGCGCCATGCCGCGTTGCAAGCCTTGGTAAGGGATTGACCCTTACCAGCGGCTCGCGCCTCGCCTGGCACGCTCACAACTCCAACGCGAATCCGGCATTAACCGTCATCACGACCTACCTGTTTTAGGAGCAGCCATTAATGAGCTTCGGCGCCGATGAAGAGATCCTTCAGGATTTCCTGGTTGAGGCCGGCGAGATTCTAGAGCAACTGTCCGAACAGCTGGTCGAGCTGGAAAGCCGACCTGATGATGCGGATCTGCTCAATGCAATTTTTCGCGGTTTCCACACTGTAAAAGGAGGCGCCGGCTTCCTCCAGCTCAACGAGCTGGTGGAGTGCTGTCACATTGCCGAAAACGTGTTCGACATCCTGCGCAAGGGTGAGCGTCGCGTTGATGCAGAGTTGATGGACGTGGTGCTTGAAGCGCTGGATGCGGTCAACAGCATGTTCAGCGAAGTGCGTGAGCGCTCGCCGATTACCCCCGCCACACCTGAACTGCTCGCCGCGCTGTCGCGCCTGGCCGAGCCGCAATCGGCTGACGAAGCCGCGCCGGTTGTCGAGGCGGTGGTTGAAGAGCCGGTCGCCGAAGAGACGGGTGACATCACCGATAACGAATTCGAGCAACTGCTGGACTCGCTCAGTGCCGTCAAGGCCGAAGCCGAGGCTCCGGCAGCGCCTGCCGCACCCGCTGCTGCAACCGGCGATGCCGCTGCCAGCGATGAAATCACCGATGCCGAGTTCGAGTCGCTGCTCGACCAGCTTCACGGCAAGGGTCAGTTCGCCGTCGACGCCGTCGTACCACCTGCGGCGCCTGCGGCGGCCGCCGCTGCACCGAAAGCGGCTGGCGACAACTCCGACATTACCGACGACGAATTCGAAGCCTTGCTCGATCAGTTGCATGGCAAGGGCACCTTCGCGGTTGAGGCTCTGGACTCGGCTATCGCTTCGGCACCGACCCCGGCCAAGCCCGCCGCCGCTGCGGCTGGCAGTGACCTGATCAGCGACCACGAATTCGAATCGCTGCTCGACGAATTGCATGGCAAGGGCAAGTTCAGCGAAGTCGGTACCGCTTCTGCTGCGCCTGCTCCGGCCGCGACCACGGCCGCACCGGCCGCCAAGGCTGCGCCAAAACCTGCTGCCAAGGCCCCGGAAGCGAAGGCCGAGACACCCAAGCCTGCCGCTGCTGCCGCCCCGGCGCCAGCCCGCGCTGCCCCTGCTGCGCCGCCACCGGAAAAGCCGGCCAGCGAAGCCGAGACTACCGTTCGGGTCGACACCGCGCGCCTGGACGAGATCATGAACATGGTCGGCGAACTGGTGCTGGTGCGTAACCGCCTGGTGCGCCTGGGCCTCAACAGCCAGGACGAAGCGATGTCCAAGGCCGTGTCGAACCTCGACGTGGTTACGGCTGACTTGCAGACCGCGGTCATGAAGACCCGGATGCAGCCGATCAAGAAAGTCTTCGGGCGCTTCCCGCGCCTGGTTCGTGACCTGGCTCGCCAGCTCAAGAAAGAAATCAACCTGGAACTGGTGGGTGAAGAGACCGACCTCGACAAGAACCTCGTCGAGGCCCTGGCCGACCCGTTGGTCCACTTGGTGCGTAACGCGGTCGACCACGGCATCGAGTCGCCGGAAGAACGCGAAGCCTCGGGCAAGGTCCGCAGCGGCAAGGTGATCCTGGCCGCCGAGCAGGAAGGCGACCACATCCTGTTGTCTATCTCCGACGACGGCAAGGGCATGGACCCGGAAGTCTTGCGCGCCATCGCGGTGAAACGCGGTGTGATGGACAAGGATGCTGCCGACCGCCTGAGCGACACCGAGTGCTACAACCTGATCTTCGCNCCGGGCTTCTCGACCAAGACCGAGATTTCCGACGTGTCGGGCCGTGGCGTGGGCATGGACGTGGTGAAAACCAAGATTTCCCAGCTCAACGGTTCGATCAACATCCATTCGGTCAAGGGCTCGGGTTCGAAGATCCTAATCAAGGTCCCGCTGACCCTGGCGATCATGCCGACCCTGATGGTGATGCTGGGCAACCAGGCATTCGCCTTCCCACTGGTCAACGTCAACGAGATCTTCCACCTCGACCTGTCGCGTACCAACGTGGTGGACGGCCAGGAAGTGGTGATCGTGCGGGACAAGGCCCTGCCATTGTTCTACCTCAAGCGCTGGCTGGTGAGCTCCGCAGCCTGCGAGGAGCAGGGCGAAGGCCATGTGGTGATCCTTTCGGTGGGCACCCAGCGGATCGGTTTCGTCGTCGATCAGCTCGTGGGCCAGGAAGAAGTGGTCATCAAGCCGTTGGGCAAGATGCTCCAGGGCACCCCGGGCATGTCCGGCGCCACCATCACCGGCGACGGTCGCATCGCGTTGATCCTCGATGTGCCGAGCATGCTCAAGCGTTACGCCGCACGGCGTATTTGATTCTGGAGGGGCGTGGCCGTGGGCCGCGCCTCGTCTAACGGAGTGTTTATGGTAGTTAAAGTCCTGGTGGTGGACGATTCGGGGTTTTTCCGCCGCCGCGTCTCGGAAATTCTTTCGGCGGACACGACGATCCAGGTCGTCGGTACCGCAACCAACGGTAAAGAGGCCATCGATCAGGCGCTGGCGCTCAAGCCGGACGTGATCACCATGGACTACGAGATGCCGATGATGGATGGCATCACGGCAGTGCGGCACATCATGCAGCGCTGCCCGACCCCGGTTTTGATGTTCTCTTCGCTGACTCATGAAGGCGCCCGGGTAACCCTCGATGCGCTGGATGCCGGCGCCGTGGATTTCCTGCCGAAGAATTTCGAAGACATCTCGCGCAACCCCGACAAGGTCCGGCAGTTGTTGTGCGAGAAAGTCCACAGTATTTCTCGCAGCAACCGGCGCGTGGGCGGCTATAGCGCGCCGGCGCCAGCCCCTGTTGCTACGCCGAGCCCGGCGCCAGCCCCGGCCTCGTCCTCGTCCTCCAGCAGCTTCAATCCGGCACCGGTACGCAGCGCTCCGGCACCGGCACCTGCTCGCCCGGCGCCTGCCAGTGCCCCATCGTCGCCGGCACCCAAGCGCAAAGCCTACAAGCTGGTCGCCATCGGTACGTCCACCGGCGGCCCGGTGGCGCTGCAACGGGTGCTGACCCAGCTGCCGGCCAATTTCCCGGCACCTATCGTGCTGATCCAGCACATGCCGGCGGCCTTCACCAAGGCCTTCGCCGAGCGTCTGGACAAACTGTGCAACATCAGCGTCAAGGAAGCCGAGGACGGTGACATTCTGCGTCCTGGCCTGGCCTTGCTCGCGCCGGGTGGCAAGCAAATGATGGTCGATGGTCGTGGCGCGGTGAAAATCCTGCCGGGTGACGAGCGTCTGAACTACAAGCCATGCGTGGACATCACCTTCGGCTCTGCCGCGAAATCCTACGCCGACAAAGTTCTGGCGGTGGTGCTCACCGGCATGGGCGCCGACGGTCGCGAAGGCGCTCGCCTGCTTAAGCAGGGGGGTAGCTCGATCTGGGCCCAGGACGAGGCCAGCTGCGTGATCTACGGCATGCCGATGGCCATCGTGAAGGCCGATCTCGCCGACGCGGTGTACAGCCTGGATGATATCGGCCGACACCTGACCGAGGCCTGCCTGTAATGGATGTGCTCAGCCTGATCGGCATCATCATGGCGTTCGTCGCCATCATTGGTGGCAACTATCTGGAAGGCGGGCATCTGGGCGCGCTGGCCAACGGCCCGGCGGCGTTGATCGTACTCGGTGGCACGATTGGCGCTGCGCTGTTGCAATCGCCCATGAGCGCTTTCAAACGCGCCATGCAGGTGCTGGTCTGGATCCTGTTCCCGCCCCGGGTCGACCTGGCTGGCGGTATCGATCGCGTGGTGAACTGGAGCCTGACCGCTCGCAAGGAAGGTTTGCTGGGCCTGGAAGGGGTGGCCGACGCCGAACCCGACAGTTATTCGCGCAAAGGCCTGCAGCTGCTGGTCGATGGCGCCGAGCCGGAAGCCATCCGCAGCATCCTGGAAGTGGACTTCTACACCCAGGAAAGCCGCGACATCGAGGCGGCCAAGGTGTTCGAAAGCATGGGCGGCTATGCGCCGACCATCGGCATCATCGGTGCGGTGATGGGCCTGATCCATGTCATGGGCAATCTGGCCGATCCGTCGCAACTGGGCAGCGGCATCGCCGTGGCGTTCGTCGCCACGATTTACGGCGTGGCGAGTGCCAACCTGGTGTTGCTGCCAATCGCGGCCAAACTCAAGTCCATCGCGTTGCGCCAGTCGCGCTATCGCGAAATGCTGCTGGAAGGGATCCTGTCGATTGCCGAAGGCGAGAACCCGCGCTCCATTGAGTTGAAGCTCCAGGGCTTCATGGACTGATGGGGAGAATGGATCATGGCCCGTCGCAGGCACACTGAAGAACACGTCAACCATGAACGCTGGCTGGTTTCCTACGCTGACTTCATTACGCTGCTGTTCGCCTTTTTCGTGGTCATGTACTCGATCTCGTCGGTCAACGAAGGCAAATACAAAGTCATCTCCGAGGCGTTGATCGGGGTCTTCACCGATTCGGATCGCGCCCTCAAGCCGATTCCCATCGGCGATGAACGCCCCAAGACCACTACGCCGGCCAAGCCATTGGTCAAGGATTCCGAGCAGGTCGACGCCGGCATCGCCGGTGGCAGCGATCCGTTGAAAAGCATCGCCGATGACATCAGTGCTGCGTTCGGCGACTTGATCAGTTCCAACCAGATGACCGTGCGCGGCAACGAGTTGTGGGTCGAGATCGAGCTCAATTCCAGCTTGCTGTTCGGCAGTGGCGACGCGATGCCCAGCGACATGGCCTTCAATATCATCGACAAGGTGGCAACCATCCTGAAGCCGTTCGACAACCCGATCCATGTCGAAGGTTTCACGGACGATCAACCGATCCGTACGTCGCAATACCCGACCAACTGGGAGCTGTCCTCTGCCCGTTCGGCAAGCATCGTGCGGATGCTCGCGATGCAGGGCGTGAACCCCGGTCGGCTGGCTTCGGTGGGTTATGGTGAGTTCCAGCCAGTGGCCAACAACGCCACAGCCGAAGGGCGTGCGCGCAACCGGCGCGTGGTGCTGGTAGTCTCGCGTAACCTCGACGTGCGGCGCAGCCTGACCGGTACCGGCACGGCCAACGCAACGCCGGATGCGGCATTGAAGCGCGCTGGCACACAAACTGCACCGGCCCCGGTCAAGTCGCCGGGAAGACAGAGTGCCGTCAATTCTCCGTCACCCGCTTTATAACGAGCCATTTCTCGGTCGAGCCTGTTTCGGCCGGGAGGAACGATCCGAATGAGAGTCTGGGCAGTCGCCAATCAAAAAGGTGGTGTGGGCAAAACCACATCTTCCATCGCTTTAGCCGGGTTGCTGGCCGAGGCGGGCAAGCGCGTGGTCATCGTCGACCTGGACCCCCACGGCTCGATGACCAGCTACTTTGGCTACGATCCCGATAGCCTGGAGCACAGCAACTTCGACCTGTTCCTGCACAAGGGCATCGTGCCCGAGGGCTTGCCGGGGCAGTTGTTGCTGTCTACCAGCGATGAGCGGATTTCCCTGTTGCCGTCGAGCACCGCGCTGGCAACTCTGGAGCGTCAGTCGCCGGGGCAGGGTGGCCTGGGCCTGGTGATCGCCAAGAGTCTGGCGCAGCTGTGGCAGGATTTCGATTACGCAATCATCGACAGTCCGCCGCTGCTGGGCTTGCTGATGGTCAATGCCCTGGCTGCCAGTCAGCAACTGGTGATCCCGGTACAGACCGAGCATCTGGCGGTCAAGGGCCTGGAGCGCATGGTCAATACCCTGGCGATGGTCAACCGTTCGCGCAAGCAGTCGCTGGCGTTCAATATCGTGCCGACCCTGTTCGACCGCCGGACCCAGGCCTCCCTGGGTACCTTGCGCGTGTTACGGGACAAGTATCCGGATGACATCTGGCAAGGCTATATCCCCGTCGATACTCGGTTGCGCGATGCCAGTCGCGCCGGTGTCACGCCTTCGCAATTCGATGGCAAGAGCCGTGGCGTGCTGGCTTACCGCGCGCTGCTCAAGCATCTGCTGGCCCAGCAGCTCGTTTCGCAGCAGGTGGCCTGATTGAACGTTCTTTTATTGCCGCCTTCTCCGGCGCCTGCCCACTGGGCGGTTGAAAGTATTGCAGGCTCAAGTCTCATGGCAACCATGCCGATAACCTTCACAAGCGGCGCATTTTCCCTATGAGCCGCCCGATAAAGACGACTTCGCGTCCGCAGCTGGCCTTGCAGTCCTATCTGGACGGGCTGTTGCAGGAAGCGACCGAAGAATTGCCGCCAGAGCCGAGCGTGATCGAGGCATTGCCCGAACCCGTCGAAGCCAAGGGCGAGTTGGATGATTTTCAGGCGGCTGTGCTCGAAGAGCAGGCTCGTGATGCGCAGAAGGCAGTGAAGGCTGCGGCGATCGAGGCCCCGTTCATCAAGCCACAAGTGGCGGTGATCGATGCACCCGCGCCGATTCTGGCGCCGGTCTCGACCGTTGCTCCGTTGCTGCAAGGCCTGGTGACGCCGGTGGTGGAAGTCCACCTGCCGCCGAGCAACACGCCCCCGCCGGTGCAGACTGATGATCGTCCGGCCTGGGCTGCCGAGCCGTTCGAATGCCTGTTGTTCGATGTGGCCGGTTTGACGCTCGCGGTACCGTTGGTTTGCCTGGGCTCGATTTACTCCCTGGCCGGGCAGGAATTGACGCCGTTGTTCGGCCAGCCGGAATGGTTCCTCGGGATCCTGCCGAGCCAGGCCGGCAACCTGAAGGTGCTGGACACGGCGCGCTGGGTCATGCCGGACCGTTATCGCGATGACTTCCGTCAGGGCTTGCAGTACGTCATTTCGGTCCAGGGCTATGAGTGGGGATTGGCGGTGCATCAGGTCAGTCGCTCGCTGCGCCTGGACCCGAACGAGATCAAGTGGCGCAGCCATCGAGGGCAACGGCCATGGCTGGCCGGTACGGTGATCGAACACATGTGCGCCTTGCTGGACGTTTCCGAGTTGGCGGAGTTGATCGCCAGCGGCGGGGCAAAACACCTGGGCGGCAGCAAGCCGGTCCAGAAACCGAAATAAGACAACCGTGGCGTACCGCGTCACGGGACAGAACACACCGCCACAGGCGGTTTTTCGAGGGGTCAGGGTATGAATGATAAGGCGTCGTCTCTCAAGGGTTCCGAAGATCCGATCTTGCAATGGGTGACCTTCAAGCTCGACAACGAAACCTACGGCATCAACGTGATGCGCGTTCAGGAAGTGCTGCGCTATACCGAGATCGCCCCGGTACCGGGTGCGCCAAGCTATGTGCTGGGCATCATCAACCTGCGTGGTAACGTGGTGACCGTGATCGACACGCGCCAGCGTTTCGGCCTGAGCTCCACCGAGGTCAACGACAACACTCGTATCGTGATCATCGAGGCGGACAAGCAAGTGGTCGGTATCCTGGTCGACAGCGTTGCCGAAGTGGTTTACTTGCGTCAGTCGGAAATCGAAACCGCGCCTAACGTCGGTAACGAAGAATCGGCCAAGTTCATCCAGGGCGTCTGCAACAAGAACAACGAGTTGTTGATCCTGGTCGAGCTGGAAAAAATGATGAGCGAAGAAGAGTGGTCGGAACTGGAGAGTATCTGATTTGATTCTTGAGGTAGCAGTCATTGTCCTGTTTCTTTTCTGGGCAGGCACGCTGGCGATGTTCCTGGCGTACATACGTGGCCAGCGGCAGATCGCCGCTCAGCAGGCCCAGGGCGATGCGTTGCGAGACCAGCGCATCAAGGACCTGGCCAAGCGCGTCGACGATTACCAGAACGGCACCGTGCGCATGGGTGAAGCCATCCATGAGCTGCGCGCCGTGCTCGCGCCGTTGCCGGACAAACTCGCCCAATTGGAACAGCGCGACCCCTCCAGCCTGTCCTTCGCCCAGGCCGCGCGCCTGGTCGGCATGGGCGCCAGCGTCGACGAACTGACCCAGGCCTGCGGCTTGACCCAGGCCGAGGCAGAGTTGATGAGCAAGTTGCATAGAGGCGGCTGAGCGCTTCGCCCAGAACCAATGTGGGAGCGAGCCTGCTCGCGATAGCGGTGTGACAGTCAACAGCGATGTTGAATGTCCGACCGCCATCGCGAGCAGGCTCGCTCCCATAGGTTTTTCTGGCGCCGGCCACAAGGACCGGAGTCGCCCCTATCTCCAGTGAACCGCAATCCCCGTGGCGAGGGAGCTTGCTCCCGCTGGGCTGCGCAGCGGCCCCAAAATTTTGGCGGCTGCTACGCAGTCGAGCGGGAGCAAGCTCCCTCGCCACAGGGCGCATACCGATGCTCAGGGGAGCGCCAGCCCAACTCAGTAATCATCACCGCGATCAGTCACGTCTTTCTCGACACTCGGCGCGTTCGGGTCGTAACCCTGGGGAAATTTGCCCTTGAGGTTCCAGGCAAACGCGATGATTTCGGCAATCGTGCGGTACAGCTCTTCCGGAATGCTGTCGCCCAGTTCCATTCGTGCCAGCAGTTTCACCAGTTCGGCGTTTTCATAGATGGGCACTTCGCTGTCCCGAGCGATGCGCAGGATTTCCTCGGCCAGGGCTTCGTCGCCCTTGGCGGTGAGGGTCGGGGCGTGCTGGCCGTCGTATTTGAGGGCGATGGCCTGGCGGGGTTCGGTTTGGGTTGTCATGCAGTTTCGTCCACCCAGCGTTGTTCCAGGCGAGTCTTGGGGCCTTGCGGTGGGGTGCCGAGGTGGCAGT
>Ga0058693_1000444_pt1 | contig 16445 bp, 7 predicted proteins | sample AgamicOrMarz_FD_55217 | JGI IMG/M metagenome (GOLD analysis project Ga0058693, IMG submission 55217) | Agave microbial communities from Guanajuato, Mexico - Or.Ma.rz | ecosystem: Host-associated > Plants > Phyllosphere > Phylloplane/Leaf | place: Guanajuato, Mexico | collected 2012-06-04 | reverse complement strand
TGCATCCGCGAAAACGGCACGTCGCGTCCGATCACGAGGTTCGCGCCGAGATTCAGCACGAGCAACTCGAACTGATGACGCAGCACCTGGCCGCGTTCGACCAGCACGATCTTCAGCGCGCGCCCGCACGTCCGGCGCAGCGTGTGGATGGTCTCGCACAGCGTCTCGAGCTGATCGCCGCCGCTGTAGTCGAGCACGACGCTCGCCGCGCGCGCACCGAGACTGGCCTTGAGCGCCGCCTGCAAACCGTCGACGATCTCCCACTCGGCAGGCACCCACGGTTCATCGCCGACGGCTTTGCGCGTCGCGATCACGCGCATTTCGTCGCGTGCGATGCGTGCGTCGGCACGGCGGCAGGCTTCTGTTTCCTCGGGCGCGACCATCAGGCGGCCGGCGTTCGTGAAGCGCAGCGCACGCACTTCGCCGGCGGCGAGCGCCGCGCGGCTGCGCCAGAAATCGACATGCCACAACAGTTCGCCGTGAGTCGGCTGCAATCGCGCGACGCCCTGGCAACTGGTGTGGAACGCGTCGCGCTCGGGATCGCGCGCCTCCTGTTCGAGTTGCTCTTCGATCGCTTCGGAATCGAGCGCGAGGTCGTTCGTGGACGCCGCCGCGCGCCCGGCCAGCAGCACGAGCGTGATGTTGCGTGTCTCGCACCAGTCGGCGAGCACGCGGCCTTCGTAGGCGAGATCGTCGGGACGGTCCCAACTAAACCAATGCTCCGCGCCTTCGACGAAGAAAACGCTGCCTCGCCTGAAGCCAAACGGCTTCAGCGCGCGCAACGCGCCGTAGAGACGCGCCAGCGGCCGTGCCGCGGCATCCGTCTGCGCGCTGCCCACAGCAGCATCGCTCGCGGACTCGCGCGGTCTTAGCGTCACGACGTTCAGGCGCGCCGGCAGATCGCCGCCGCCTTTCCCGTGCAAGCGCGCGAGCGGCGCGTCGCGTGTGGCGGACAGCACAAGCGTGACGGAGCGCGCGGCGCAGTCGCGGGCGCTTTCGAACAGCAGCGCGTCGGCTGCCGGGGTGCCCGCGATGCCGTACACGAGGTACACGCTGCCGGGCGCCAGTGTCGCCCAGCTTTCGGGCAGGCCGTCGAGCGCGAGCCGGTCGGGCGCCTTGTTCGGCGCAACCAGGCGCCTGAAGCCGGCGCCGAGCGCGCGCAGCGTCGACACCGACGAAGCCGCGTTGCCCGGCCGTTGGCCGGAATGTCGTGGATCTGACGTTGCGGGTCGCATGCCGTGCCTCCTCAATAGCTCGAATACAGACGCGTCGGCGTCGGCGACAGGCTCGTATCCGGCTTGCGAGCATCCAGGTTGTAGCGCACATAGACCATCGCGGAGCTCGGTGCGTAATCGTGCGAGCGGTCGATGTCGAACAGCAGCCCGGCCACCAGATGCGGACTGAAACGGTGTTCGACGACGCCGGTCAGGCCGTAAAGGAACGACACGCCGCGCGTCGAGCTGGCCCCATACACGTTGTTGCTGTTGCTCAGCGCCGCCGGGTTCAGGGCCGCCGACGCCGGCAGACCGTTCGGATAAAACGGCGAACTGCGCTCATACGAGTTCGACACGCCGACCGTCGCCGTCAGATCCCAGCGCCACGCGCCGCGGCGGCCCTGCCATTCGACCGGGAAACCGAGCGACAGATAGCGCTGCGGGCTGTAATAGCCGCCCTGGCCGAAAGTGTAGAACCGCAGATTGTTCGCATAGTGCCATGCATTGCCGACCACGCCGGTGCTGACTCTCATGTCGGCGCGCTCGAAGACCGGCACGGTCGCTCCCGTGCGCAGCGTGACGCCGGTATTGGAAGCGACATTGCGGCCGGTGAACATCCCGGCGCCGACGTCGGCGAACAGGTTCACGCGGCCGACGTCGACGGAAGAATGCACATCCAGCCCGTCGCGGCGCACGCCGCCCCAGACCGCGCCCGTCCACGGATCGCGCAGGCCCGCATACGACAGCTCACTGCTGGTTTGCGGCCGCCGCGACAGATTGACGGTGAAGCTGCTGTCGTCGCCGGTCATGCGGTAGCGCACGCCGCCCACGAGGTAATGCACGGGGAAGCCGATCGGCGTCGTGCCGAGATCGAACCGCAGATTGTCCGACCGGTAGCCGATGCCGCCGCCCGCACCGGTCGCATGCTGATGGAAGCTCGCCACCGCGGCGGTGCTGCTGTCCGTCAGCGCCGCGTGCGTGCCGAGCGTGTCGAGCAGACTCGAATCGGAGCTGCTTAGCGTGCCAGCATCGAGATTGACGACGTCGACATGGGCGAACACATGTCCGTCGTAACCGACCGGCAACTGCGCATAGACCGGCACCTGCTGCGCGTGATAGTTCGAGATGCCCTCGTCGCCGGACTTGTAGGCCGGATACCACGCTGCTTCAATCGACGGATCGCGGCGCTGCTCCAGATCGCTCAACGCCACTTGCGCAGGCGTGCCGTTCGGGCCGGGGCTCACGCCGGCGCTGCGCTCCTGCACCTCGGACTTGCGATACAGCGCCGCCGCGTCGTCGTAGCGGCCGAGATCCTCGCTGATGCGCCCCTGCTGCGCAGTCACGTCATAGCGGTCGGGAAACGCGCTCGCCAGTTCGTCGGTCAGCGTCTGTGCTTCATACGGCCGGCGCAACGCGGCCAGCCGGCGCGCCGCCGAGAGCCGCGTGTCGATGTCGTCCGGCGCGCTTTGTTCGACAACGCCGTGCACGAGATCGAGCGCCTCGCGGCGCTTGCCGCTTTCCTGAAGCACGCGGGCCAACGCAAGCTGCGCATCGGGATCGTCGGGATGCTCGGCGAGCAGTTTTTCGAGCGTCGCGCGGGCGCCGGCGAATTGGCCCTGCGCGCGCTGCAGATCGGCGACCTCGAGCGTGTAGCGCGGATCGCGCTGGCCCTCTTCGTCGACGGCCGCGAGAACCGCCGCCGCGCGCCGGTAGTCGCCGGCGTCGATCGCGGCGTCCGTCCGGCGCAGCGCAAGCCGCACCGACTGGTCCTGCAGCCGCGCGCGCTGCGCGGCGGTCAACGCGGCGTCGTTGCGCAGGTCGCGCAGCCACGCGTCGAGTTCGTCGTCGCGATGCGCGGAGCCGAGCAGATCGCCATAGCGCAGCCTGACGTCGTCGTCGGTCTGTTGCGGGTGCGCCTTCATCCAGTCGGCAAGGCGCGCGAGACCGCGATCCGGCTGGCCCATGTCGATTTCGAGCGACCCCACCGACGCGGTCAGGTTCGCGTCGTCGGCGCCGAGCGCCGCGGCTTGATCGAGCGCGGCTTTGCCCGCCTGCGCGTCGCCCGCGGCATACGCGGCGCGCGCCGTGACGAGCGCCTGTTGCGCATCCAGATTGCGGCTGAACGCGCGCATCGCATCGGTCTGGTTCGCGGCCGGTACGCTCGCGAGCAACGCGCGCGCGCCGGCCAGGTCGTCCGTGGAATTGCGGTAGAGCGCGGCGGCGTAATGCATTTCCGGCGAGTCGGAAGCCTTGAGCCCCTCGTCCATCACCGTGCGCCCGAGTTGCGGCAGGCCCAGATCGCGATAGATGCGGGCGAGCGCGAAACGCGTCCAAGGCGAATCCGGTGCTGCGCGCAGCGCCGCTTCGTAACGGTCGATTGCCTGCGCGCGCAGGCCCTGCTGCGACAGCCGCTCGGCTTGCGCCACCAGATTGTCCGCGCGAATCTGCGCGAGTTCCGCGCGATCCGCCGGCGCGCGGAAGCGGTTTTGCACGGCATCCAGCAGCGGCCCGATGCGTTCGTCGCGGCCGGTGTTGTCGAACAGCGTCGCGGTGCTGCGCACCGTCGCGAGGCTCGGATCGCGGGCGCTCAGCAATTCCTTCAGCAAGGGCTCGGCGTTCGCCCAATCTTTTTGCGCAAGCAGCGAGTCGGCGAGCACCAGCTTGGCGTCGGTATTCGATACGTTCATGGCGAGCGCCTCGCGCGCCAACCGCGCGGCTTCGTCCGGCCGGCCGGCCGCCGCGGCTTGCCGCGCGCGCGTGAGCGTGGCCCAGAACTGCGCGGTGCGGGCGAGGCCTGTCCACTTCGCGCGATTGTCGGGCGCGAGTTGCGCGGCGCGCTGAAAGAGCTTTTGCGCCTCGTCCTGGCGGCCCTCGCGCATGCGCAGCAGACCGAGGCCGCCGACCGCCTCGGCGTCATCGGATCGCGCCTGCGCGGCGCGTGTCAGCAGCGGATCAGCGGCGGCCAGATCGTTGCGCGAGAGCAGCGCGAGGCCGCGCTTCTGCGCGATGTAATCGGGATCGCTTTCGAGCCGGCGTTGGGCGTCGAGCTTGTCTTTGACCACGGCGAGGCGGTCGTGGAACTCGGTGTCGTCCGGCGCGAGCGCGACGTAGGCGCTCAAGCCCTGCACATAGGCCGGGTCGGGCCCCGCGGACTGCAACACGCGATGCCACAGGTCCATCGCCGCGCCGTGGTCCACATCGTTGCGGGTAGCGAGCGAACGGGCGATGCGCTCGGCCTCGGGCCGCGTGTCGCTGCTGCGATTGAGCAGGCCGGCGAGCGCCATCGCGGCTTGCGCGTCGGCGGGATCGGCGGCGAGCCGCGCGCGCAGCGCGGCGACCGCACGCACCCGGCCCTCCGGCGTGCCGGCGACGATGCTGTAGTACTCTGCACCGAGCGGCCCGGACGGCGCGCCGTGCGGGAACAGCGCCTCGAGGCGCCGCGCGGCTTCTTCGGACTGACCGCTGCGCGCGAGCAGCCGGATGGTGGCGAGTTCACCGCGGCCGCTCGTGGCCACGCGGAACTCGTCGTCCGACTGTTGCGCGAGTTTGCTGCCGGGCGCGGCCTGGTGCAGCTTCGTCAACGCGGCCTGGGCGGCCTGCGCCTGTCCGAGGCGCAAATTGATGCTCACCAGTTCAGCGAGCAGGACGGGCGATTGCGGCGCGATGAGCAACGCTTTGTCGATTGCCTGCTTGGCGAGGTCGTCGCGACGCTTGGCGCTCCACAGCCGCGCGGTTGCGTACAGCCGGGAGATGTTGGCGGAATCGGCGGGTGATGCGGCGGGGGTGGGGTTTGCGGTGCTTGGGGTGGCGGTGGTGGTGATGCTGGCTGCGGCGTTACCGCTGGCCGCGGCGCTGGCTACGGCTACGGCTCTGGCGCTGGCGTGCGCTGCGGCGCGGGCGCTGGAATCGGCGCTGGCGCGAGCGTGGGCTGCGCCGCTCTTGCTGACCTCGGCACTCATGCTGGCTGCGGCACTCGTGCTGGCTGCGACGGTTGCGCTGGCCGCTGCCGCGCCGCCATTGCGCGTGCCCTTGCCCGCTGACCGCGCGGCGCGTGCTTGTGCCGGCTCGGCCGGCGCCGCCGGCGCCGTCGACGCGGAACCGGCAGCCTGCGCTGCCGCCTCCTGCGCGGCAACCGCATGCGCGAGCGGCGGCATGCCGCACGTGAGACCGGCCAGCCACAGCGCGCGCGCAATTCGCGAGCGCGCGCGAACAGCGACGGTTAGCGTTTCGCGGGACGGCAAACAGAACTCCAGGGCAAGTCGAGCGACCCATCGGCCGCAAAGCGATAGCGGCCATCGCGCCAGCCGAGGCCGAACAGCGTCAGCACGCTCGTGTAATAGCCGGGCGCGGTCTGCGCATCGAGCTGGTCGACCCGCGCGGACTGCCGGTCGGCAATCGACGTCTCGCCGCGCGCAATCAGGAACGGAATCGCCGCAGCCGAAAAGCCCGCGTTGCCGTCGTTCGCTCCGGGTTTGGCGTCCGTCGTATCGATGCGCTCGGGCGGCGCTCCGTGTTCCGCGATATAGCGCGCGAACGGCGTGAAATGATTGAGCAGGCGGCTTTTCAACGGATCGTTGCCGTTCAGCATGCCGATCCACAAGTACACGCGAATCGCGTTGTACGCGCTCTCGGCATGCGTCGCGGGATCGGGCAAAAAGCCCTTGCCCGCGCGATAGAGCGACCAGTCGGGCGAAAAACCCTGCGGCGCCGAGCCGACAAGCATGCGCGCCGACGAATCGACAAGCGCCTGCCAGCGCCGATCGGAAGCCAGCGCGCTACCGAGGCCGCGCAGCACCTGAACCGGCGCGTAGCTCGGATTGACGCGCCACAAATCGGCCTCGGGATGAAAACCCGTCGGCCCCGGCAAGAGCGTGAGGCCGAGCGTCGGCACGCGCGCGGTCTCCTCGTCGAGCACGCGCCTGGCAAGCGCCGCGCCGCGCGCCGTGTAGCTGCGCTCGTTCCAGACACGCCCCGCTTCGAGCAGCGCATAGGCGATCCACAAGTCGGCGTCGGACGCCGCGTTGCTGTCGAGCACGCCCCATTTGCCGTCCGGCCCTCGTCCCCACAGCCAGGCGGGCAGATGGGCCGTGAGATCGCCCGCGGCCAGATTGTTCTCGGTCCAGTGCAACAGACGGTCGAACGACGCACGGTCGTTGGCGACGAGCGCAAAGAACAGTCCGTACGATTGGCCTTCGGAGACGGTGCGGTCGTCGTCGGAACCGACGTCGATCACGCGGCCGTCCGGTGAGACGAACTTGCGCCTGAACTGTTCCCACGCGGGCCAATCGGCGGAAACGGCGAGTGCGGTGGATTGCGCGCCGCCGGCATTGTCGAAGGCGCGGAAAGCCTGGGCGGGACATGCGGCGGTGCCGGTCGCGCCGGTCGCCGACGTAGCAGCGGAAGAAGTAGCCGAAGTACCAGCCGAAGCAGCAGCGGAAGAAGCGGCCGAATTAGCAGCCGAAGAAGCAGCCGAAGCCGCGGCCGCAACACTCGCCGGCGCCAGCGCCACACCCGCGGCAAGCCACGCCAGCACCGCGCCGCACACACCCGACGCGACGCGACGCGCGTTGCGTGCGCATGCCGCGCGCGCAACGCCGACAGACGGCGACTGCACGCCGTTCGCGCGAACCTGAACTGTGCGCTTCACCATCAGAGACCCCGGCGACGCGCCGCAAGCTCCTGGAGTGCGACAAAGGCGCCGATCGCCAGCAGCAGACCGCCGAGCGCGCCCAGCAAGCCGAGCACGACCGGATGCCTGATCGCGCTGCTCCAGATGCGCGCGTACCACGGCACGTAGCCGACCAGATAAGTGTCGCCGACGCGCAGGCTGTCGATCTGTCCGTCGCGGACCAGCGCGAGATCGCCTTGCAGCCGCGACACGCTGTCGCCGCGTTCGAACACATCGAGCATGTCGGTCAGATGCGCCGGGCTCGTCGCCTGCATGACGACCACGCTGCGCCCCTTGGTGCCCGGCTGCTGGAAGCCGAACAGCGCGGCGAGCGCGCCGTCCTGCTCGAGCTGTGCGCTGCCGCCGGCGACGGGCGCGCCGTTACGCCAGTGCTCCTTGACCGAGAACGACGCGCGCACGGTGCCACTCGGTGCGCCTGAGCCGCCCGCGCCGCCGGCCGCGCCTTGCAGCGCGCCGAGCGTGAGCGGCAGCGCCGCTTGCCACGGCGTTTGCGCAAGCACGCCGGGCGAGCCGCCGACGAACAGCATGTCCTTCGTTTGCGCGAGCGACGCAACCGCCGCGGGTCGAATCACTTGCACGCGCAACGACGGGTAGCCGGTCCATTGACCCATGTGGCCCATCATCGTGAGGAATGCTTCGAGTTCCTCGGCGCCGGCATGCGGCGGAATCACCACCGCCGTCTGCGAAAGATCGGCGTAGCGCGTGAACGGAAAGCCGCTGTTGGCGAAGAACGCAAGGTTCGGCATCTGCGCGTAGTGCACGAAATGCGAGAAGTCGATCGTCGAATCGGGGTCAACCGCGGCCTGCACCGGATTCGCCGCGACGCCCTGACACAGGCCCGTCTTTTGCGAATCGAGGTTAAAGCGCAACTGCAACTGGTTTGAACTGCCGACGCGAAACGCCGGAATGTCGATCGAGTTGGTCGAGTGGCTCGGCTGGTCCGAGAGCACCGGCAACTGCATGCGCCCTTGCCCGTCCTCGGCGCTCGCTTTCGGCAGACGCAGCGACTTGACGAGCTGATCGTTGATGTTGACGGCCAGCGCGGAATTATTGACCACCGTCGGCGCGGTGTAGCGGTAATGCAGGTCGAGCGGAACGCCCGTGCCGCTCCACGAAAAGAGGTCCGCGGGCACGCGCAGATTCACGCGGATCGCATCGGGATTACTGCCGCTGACCTGCAACTGCGCCGGGTCGTCGACGAGTTCCTTGAACGTGACGGGACGGTCGACCGGCACCCAGCGCGGCGCATCGTAAGGCTTGCGCGGCTCGCCGATGTCGATATGCGCGACCGTCGTCGCCGGGCCGGACAACGCGGCACGGCCGAGCACGAGCGCATCGACGGCGCGCTCGACTTCGGCCGCGTCGCGGCCCGTGACGACGAGCAGCTTCTTGTCCTGCGCGGCGGGGTTGTCGACGACCATCAAGGTCGGGCCGGCCGGCGCGGGCAGCTTCAGTTGCGCGGGCAACGAAGACGCCACGCCGATCACGACGCCGTGGCTGTCGGCGGGAAGCCCCGACACCACCGGAAAGCGCGCCTGACGGTAATCGGCCAGCATGCCGAACCAGGACGCCAGGACGCCGGCGCTGCGCACCGTCTCGTTGTCGGGATTGGCGGGCAACAGGAACGGCAAACGCAGGCGCGACACGTCGCGGCGGTCGAAGAACGGCGCGGGCAGCAGCGCCAGATCGTTCGGCAGACGGACCGCCGACGTTTGCAGGATCAGTTCGCTCGTCGGGCTAATGTCGGCCCACAGCGCGGAGTTTTGCGGGTCTTCGCAATGATCGAGCGTGTAGTGCGCGATCAGGTTCAGGTTGAGCTGGTTGTAATCGGTGAAAAAACGCGGGTCGAGCACGATGTCGCGCGTGACGGCCTGCCCCGCCTGCTCGCGCTCGAGCGGCACCGTGGCGACCGACTCGCCGTTCACCGACACCTTGATGTGCGACATCGGAAACACGAGCGACGGCGAATACGTGTAGCGCAGGCGCAGCGTCGCGGCCGTCACCACGCGGTCGAGCCGCACGCCGACATTGACCGTGCGGGTGTCGTCGAGACCGCGCAGCGCCAACGTCTGATAGGCGCCGAGCATGGAGAACGGCAAACGCAGCGCGCCAGCGCTCGTTGCGGCGGACGATCCGCCCACGGCGGCAGAAGACGCAGATGCCAGCGGCGCGGCAGCGAGCTTGCCGGCGATTCCAGCGGAAGCAGCCGACGCAGCAGCGGAAACCGCGGACGCGTCGGTTGCGGGCGCAACCGTTGTGCGCGCCGGCGTTTCGCCAGCACGCGCGGCCACCGACATCGACGGATAGATAGCCGCTGCGAGCGCGCATGCGCCGGCCACCAGTGACACACAGAACGAGACAGCAGGCTTCATGAACTGATCAGACTCTCGCGCCCCCGCAGCACAATTGCTGGCAATGCTGTGGCAAAGCCAATTCCCTGGCCGGGATGCTGATGGGATAGAAGGAAGGGGCAATAATAAGACAACAGAAGGTAAGGTCACACTGCTTTACGTCACGGCAGCCGAAAACGGGAGCGCAAATCTCAAAATGATGCCGCACGATGTCGCGTGCGCGAGACAGTAGCAGCGCGAACACCCGGCGGCCACACAGACAGAGGCCCGTGTGGCATGCTTCTGCGGATGTCCAGAATGAACCGATCGATGCGCCGCCCGAACGATCCGCCGCCGTCTCCCGTCGCTCCCAAACGCAGCGGAGTCTTGCGCGGACTGTTCGCGCTGCGGCACTCTTATGACGGATTCCTTACGACCCTGCGTGAGGAAAGCGCATTCCGTCAGGAAACCGCGCTCGCCGCGGTGTTGATGCCGTTTGCCTTGCTGCTGCCCGTCACGCCGGTCGAACGCGTGCTGCTGATTTCGTCGCTGCTGCTGGTGCTGCTGGTCGAGTTGCTGAATTCGAGTATCGAAGCGGCAATCGACCGCATTTCGCTGGAGCGGCACGAGCTTTCAAAGCGGGCCAAGGATTGCGGCAGCGCGGCGGTCACGTTGTCGCTGTTGATCTGCGCGACGGTCTGGCTGCTGCTCGCCGGGCCGGTGGTCGTCAGGCTGGCTGAGGCTTATCTTTAGTTTTCTTTGAGCTGGCTTCAGAAGCCGCGCGCGGGGCGGGCCTTCGGAAGCCCGCCCACCATTCGACATTCGACGTCAAGCCACTTGCAGCGGCGAAGCGTCGCGCGCCGGCAATACGGGACGGCGCGTGTCGGCACGCGACAGCGAGCGGCCATCCGCGGCTCCGGCCGACTGAGCGCCATCCACGCGAAACACCGCCACCGCGTCGCGCAAAACGGCCGCCTGTTCTTCCAGCGATTTCGCCGCCGCCGCGGCCTCCTCGACGAGCGCCGCGTTGTGCTGCGTGACCTCGTCGATCTGCGAGACGGCCTTGTTGACCTGCTCGATGCCGTCGCTCTGCTCGAGCGCAGCCGCTTCGATCTCTCCCATGATGCCGGTCACGCGCTCCACCGACTGCATCGCCTCGTGCATCGTGCGGCTTGCCTCGGCGACGAGCGATGCGCCCTGCTCCACCTGAGCGGCCGAATCGCCGATCAGCTCCTTGATCTCCTTGGCCGCCGCGCCCGAGCGCTGCGCGAGGCTGCGCACTTCCGAGGCCACGACTGCAAATCCGCGCCCCTGCTCGCCGGCGCGCGCCGCTTCGACGGCCGCGTTCAGCGCGAGAATATTGGTCTGAAAGGCAATGCCCTCGATCATGCCGATGATCTCAGTCACCTTGCGCGACGACTCCGTAATGCCGTCCATCGTTTCGGTCACGCGCGACACGACCTTGCCGCCGCGCGTGACAGTATCGAGCGCGCCATGCGCCAGCCGGTTGGCCTGCTTCGCGTTGTCCGCGTTCTGCTTCACCGTCGCGGAAAGCTGCTCCATGCTGGCCGCCGTCTGCTGAAGCGCCGCGGCCTGCTGCTCGGTGCGCGCCGACAGATCGGTGTTGCCCGACGCGATTTCGTTTGCGCCCTGCGTGATGGCCGTGGTGCTGCCGCGCACTTGCGAGACGGTTTCGACGAGACCGTCGCGCATCTTCGTCAACGCGCTCAGCAACTGGCCCATTTCATTGCGCGACTGGCTCTTGATCGCCACCGTCAGATCGCCTGCGGCCATGCGCTCGAAGTGCTTGACGGTCGCGTTGACCGGCTTGATCAGCGCCGCCGACAACGCGATGCGCGCCGCCACGCCGACCGCGATGGCGAGCGCGCCGATCGCGGCGAACAGCAGCGTCGCCATCTGGAAGCGTTGTTCCGCGGTCGCGGCCTGGCGATGCTGATTCTCGATCTGCGCGTGTTCGAGCGCGTCGATGGCCTTCGAATACGTGGCGTAAAACGCGTTCGCCGTCTCGCCCTGAATGTTGCGGAACGTGTTGAAGTCAAAGTCGGTGAGCGCCTTGAACTCGAGCTCGATCGCCTTATCGACGAGCGCGCTGCGTGCCTGTTCGACGTTCTGCGCGAGCTTCTGCTCGGCCTCGCTCGCAAACGGGCCGGCCATGTAATTGCGGAAGTCGTTGTTCGACTCGACCAGCACCTTGTGCGCGGCGGGCAGCAGATCGTCGGTCTGCTTGCCGATGCTAAAGAGCGTTTGATACGAGCCCAGCGCCAGTTGCACCTGCAGGAGCTTCTCCGAGCTTGCCTTCAGATGCGAGAGCGCCGACGCGCTGCGCTGCGTGTCGGCGAGGCTGCTGTTGGCGAGCTTCAGCGCGCCATAGCCGACGCCGATCACCGTCAGCAGAAAGGCAACGAATACGCTGATGACCAGCGTCAGGCCGCCACGAATTGTGATGTTGTTTAGCATGGATTCTCCGGAACGGTCTTGTCGATCCGCGGCGAGTGCGTGTTGCCCCGCGTTGTCCGCACTTCGCCGCATCCAGTCTTAACGGCTCGCGGCTAGCCTCCCTGAATAGGTGAAATCCATGACTGGCGCGGCTTTCCGGGCCATTCTCGCCTCACTATCTGGGATAGTCGGCGGCATCGGCGAGCCCGGCGCTTTTCCGGGCGCGCAAGGTTTCGTTTGTATAATTCGGCGTCTTCGCTCAGGCCCACTTTCATGCTTAGTTTTGCGCTCGGCTTTCTCGTTTCACTGCTGATCACGCTGTTGATCGTGCGCTACGCGCATCTGCATGAAAAATTTTCGACGGACACCGATCTCGCCGGCGTGCAGAAATTCCATGTGCGTCCGGTGCCGCGCATCGGCGGAACGGGCATTCTGCTCGGGCTGATCGCGTCGGCGGTGCAATTGCACGGCGCGTACCCTGCGGTGTCGGGCGGCATCCTCGGACTCATTGCGTGCGGCATGCCGGCCTTCGGCTCGGGTCTCGTCGAAGACCTGACCAAGCGCGTGTCGCCGCTCGCGCGTCTAATCTGCACGATGGCCGCCGCCGCGCTCGCGTACTTTCTGCTGGACATCGCGGTGACGCGCATCAGCGTGCCGCCGCTCGACTTTCTGCTCTCGTATGCGGTGATCTCGTGCGCGGTGACGGTGCTCGCGGTCGCGGCGCTGGCGAACGCGATCAATATCATCGACGGCTTCAACGGCCTGGCTTCGATGGTCGCGTTCATGATGTTCGCGTCGCTCGCCTACGTGGCGTTCCAGGTTCACGACCCGATCGTGCTGTCGGCATCGTTCATGATGATGGGCGCGGTGCTCGGCTTCTTCATCTGGAACTTCCCGGCGGGTCTGATTTTTCTCGGCGACGGTGGCGCGTATTTCATCGGCTTCATGCTCGCCGAACTGTCGATCATGCTGGTGATGCGCAATCGCGATGTGTCAGCGTGGTATCCGGTGCTGCTCTTCATGTATCCGATCTTCGAGACGTGCTTCTCGATTTACCGGAAGAAGTTTATTCGCGGCATGTCGCCCGGCATTCCCGATGGCGTGCATCTGCATATGCTGGTTTATAAGCGGCTGATGCGCTGGGCCGTGGGCACGCGCACCGCGCGCGAACTGACGCGGCGCAATTCGCTGACGTCGCCTTATTTGTGGCTGCTGTGTCTGATTGCAGTGGTGCCGGCTACGCTGTTCTGGCGGCATACGCTGCATCTGTTCTGCTTCGTGGTGGTGTTCGCGGCGACTTATGTGTGGCTCTATGTGAGCATCGTGCGGTTCAAGTCGCCGCGGTGGATGGTGGTGAGGAAGGGCAAGCGGTAAGTCGAGTTGCGCCGCACTGCATCGGCGGTGCAGGCCGACGACAGATTGCAGTGCGCTCCAAACCGGCTCGATCGACCCCATCTTCCAGTTCGCCGCGCTTTTCTTTGCGTCGCGACGCCCTTCTCCGCGCGGGCACGCTTCCGGACTGCGCTGCTGATCTTGACGTCGAGCCGATACCCCCGCGCCGCCCGTTTCGCCGGCACGCAGGAAATCAGCATCGAAGCCGACGTCAGGGATGTTCGTCAGCGCTTCGGCGAAGCTCTCGCTATTGCGGTGCTCGGCTTCAGCGCTGCGCCCCTGCGCTGCGGCCAACTCCCGCAGGCTCTGGACGGGTTTACCATCCAGAGCTCTCAACAGCGGACTTGCCACAAATGATTCCACGCGTTGATAGCGTCAGCGATAGAGTCGGGCGCGTGAAGTGCACGCATCCACTCCGCGGCCGACGTGAAACGATTTGCAACCCGAATGCCGAGCGCCTGTCTCGCGGCTGGGCTTAGAGCGACGAGCACGCCACCACTGCTCTTGATGAAGTTGCGCCGCTCACGGTCATCGCTCGGCCGGCTAACCGCAATAGGCGGATCTGCGCCCCGAACTTTGACGCGAATCTCACCAGTACACCGCTCCGGCCGTTCTACCCAACGTCGCAGCAGACTCGCGCTCCGCTCGCAGTGTCATTTCGACGTCGACTCGCACATATCTGTCGCATTCGGTCCGCCTGCGTCATACACGGAAAATTTGCCCGATTGAAAGACAGGCTGCCCATTCTCGATGCTCCAGCCGGACTTCTGCCCTTTACTTGCAACGTACCAGCGAATTCCATTTCGTCGCATAGCTTTGCATGCCGAAAACCAGTCTGGGCTGCCGACTATCTGATTTATTTCCTTGAGGCGCATGTTCGCCAATGCAAGCGATGCTCCGCCCTTATCTATTAGCAACTCGGTGCGACTCAGGTAAGCCGGGACGTCGGAAAGACTGACGAGTTCGACTAGTTGACCCCTCAATGGGTCTTTGACCGCATCGCCTGCCATTGCCAAGGTATCGCCAGGTCTCGAGTTATCGCGAATATAGTTGCCCACTTGCGCCAACCCAACTTCGATTTTCTGGTTATAAAACTGGTTCGCCCAATCCATATACTTCTCTGCGGGGGCGCCGGGGCTAGTTCCTCTGCCGAGGACCATCGTCACGGCAATTACCCCGATGAAAGCCAGCCAGCTAACACGACGTCTGGCCGACGTATTGAGCTCGACCTTGCCGCAGATTTGAAGCAACCGCGCGACGACCCAAACGGCAACTATCGCGTACAGCAAGAGAAAATGCCGTTGTTTATACTCGGAAGCGCCACTAGCCGCGGGGACAGGCGCGATCAACCACAGCACCGCGAAGCTGCCGCATAACAAAAGCGGCAATATGTCAATTGCTTCGCGATGCTTAGATCGACACCACAATGCAGCGACTATAGGATAAACAATCACAAACGCGCCCAGCGCCGCAGCAAGCATCATGATTATTCCAATCAGCAGCGCACCCCCATAAGACTGTCCGAGCTCCAATCTGAACAACTGCCTAAAATGCTCCGGACCACTCCCTAACATCGTGTCAATGGCGATTGCAGGCTCAGTCAGACTAATCCACCAAGTACGAATTGCAGGCGAAAAAATCAGCGATATCAACGCCACTACAAACAAAAAAGCCACCCCCAACATAAAACGCCAGCGCAACCGGGATTGCGCTTTAGCCAAGATGGGCACGCCGATCATTGCAGGGGCGAGCAGCAGGAAGAAATGAACCCGTGTCAAGAAGAGCAGCGCGAGCAGTAGGAACGCCGCCAACAAAGGCAACCGATCACCATTTCGCAGGGCATACATGAGACATGCGCAGGCAACCAAGCCACCGCCGAGTGCATATCCCGACCCCGGCGCGGTAATCAGCAGCCAATGGAATCCGAAGAAGCCGTTGTACATTCCGTAATGCGAGCCGTCGGGCAAAATCGCAACGGCGAGTACGGCAACCATAGCAGCGCCCTCGCCGGCCAGTTCGGCCGCGAATGCATACGCGCCGAGTGCCGCGATGAGCAATCCGAATGGCAGCAAGACGGAAGTCGCGAGGCCTACCCCTGGGAGCCCCGTCGATGGAAGCAATGCGGCCGGCAGCATGAACGGCCCATAGTGATAAAAAGGCCGATAAGCGTCTGAGAGGAAGATGTCGCCGCGGGTGACCGCCAGCGGGTCACCGAACGAGGCGATAACGGTGCCGTGGAGATAAAGGTCCGACCAGCCCGGCAACACGCCGCCCGAGGGTGCGGTGGGCAAGAATCCAGCGACGTCGCGGCAAAAGTAACCACACAGCAACGCAAAACCGATCGCCACGCCGACATCAAGCCAGCTTCCCGATTGCGTCATGGACCGAGGGCGCCAGACCGCCCACGCAAGTACCACTACCGTCGTCCAAACCATGAAGGCACTTTGCGCCGAAAGCTTACCGACAATCGCCAAGGCAAATACGGCGATTGAAGTGGCCACGGTGCCGGTCACGAAAGCGGCAGGTAACCACGTGACCAGCGACGTCACCCGCATCCGGGCCAATATCCATTCGCCACAAGCCGTGAGGCTTAACGCACCAAGAAAGGGCGTGACCAGAACTCGCGCATTCGTCACCACCCCAGCGCGTATAACCAGTAAATCGATGAAGATGCCAATGACGACGGCAAAGGCGACACGCTTCACGACAGCACCCCGACCGAATCAGATGGATCAGTTGGGTGTTGACCGCCAACGCCGAGGTCGCTGAACAGCGTCATTGGCACTCCATGATCCAGTGCGAATAAAGGAATCCACTTTTGATGGCGTTCACTCCCAGAGACCTTCTGGAAAGCCCTGCTTGCGAGCTGTTGATATCCAGATCCGTCGCACACATTCTGCCCTCGATCGTAGCTAACTAACAAACGAGCGACAGGAGTCTGCTTTTTGCAAAGGACAGGATCGATAGAGACAAATCTGCCACCCGGACGCAGCGCAGTTTTCGCAAGCTCGAAAAGGTTTATCGTGGCATCATCGTCCAGGTGATGGATTACGCCTGAGGCGATGACGAGGTCAAATTTGGGAAGCTTCGCGAGGTCGGACAAATCGACCAGCTTGCAGACGAAGTTGCCGCGCGCGCCATAGCGTTCGCGTGCCGCCTCGATGTACCGCTCGCTGATATCGAAACCCCACTAGTTGACCTGCGGCAGATAAGCTAGCAGTTCAGCCGTACCACACCCAATGTCCAACACGTTGTCGCCTTCGCGAGCTCTGAGGAAGCGCTGCGCAAAATCGGAACGCCCATTTCGGCCACCCATCAGGGTCTGGAAAAAATCGTAGATTCCTGGATTTGACAGTACGCTAC
>Ga0058693_1000439_pt1 | contig 16497 bp, 12 predicted proteins | sample AgamicOrMarz_FD_55217 | JGI IMG/M metagenome (GOLD analysis project Ga0058693, IMG submission 55217) | Agave microbial communities from Guanajuato, Mexico - Or.Ma.rz | ecosystem: Host-associated > Plants > Phyllosphere > Phylloplane/Leaf | place: Guanajuato, Mexico | collected 2012-06-04 | reverse complement strand
ACGTGAAATGCGTCTCGGCCGAGGCTAATGACTGTGGAAATGTCACAACTTTCACCACGCCGTCCGTATCTGCTGCGCGCCTTCTATGAATGGCTGCTGGACAACCAGCTCACGCCGCACCTGGTTGTGGATGTGACGTTGCCAGGCGTGCAGGTTCCGATGGAATATGCGCGTGACGGGCAGATCGTGCTGAACATTGCGCCGCGTGCGGTAGGCAACCTTGAACTGGCTAACGATGAAGTGCGTTTTAATGCGCGCTTCGGCGGTGTGCCACGCGTGGTTTCCGTTCCGCTGGCTGCAGTGCTGGCTATTTATGCGCGTGAAAACGGCGCGGGGACCATGTTCGAGCCGGAAACGGCTTATGATGAAGATGTCGCCAGCCTCAATGATGAAGAAGGCGCGTCGGAAAACGAGACGGTGATGTCAGTTATCGAGGGTGATAAGCCTGATGATAGCGACGATAACGATCCCGATGACGATCCGCCACCGCGCGGTGGTCGCCCGGCCTTACGCGTGGTTAAATAGTACAAATGACGTTGTACTGATAATCCAGTTGGTTAATAGCCAACTGGATTTTTTATTTATGGAAACAAATATCATTAAAACAAATTGTTAGTAAATTTTTTAAACGTAGTCGATTTGAAACTATTCTTGTACCGCATGTATCGATACGCCCGCGGCTGCGTGTGCAGTACATCCCCACAGCCTGCGCTGACTTTTATCGTCAGAATGAAGGCGTAAAATCATACGGGTAAGCCTGCTGAGGCGTGCAGATCGTCATCTGTCTTGTTACCCTTTTTTTATCCATACTCTTATCTCAATTCATTATAAAATAATATATTAATGTAATAAATCATTAATGATCTAATTAGGGGAAGACGTAGCGTAAATAGTGCGTTGATGGAGGAATGAACATTCGTGTCGTGAATAATAATGGCAATAATTACGCCAATAGCACGTAGTTAATAATCATAGCTTATAGATCTTATAATACTAAAAAGAGTCGTTAAATTTCCTAAATTGAATCTATTAATAAAAAATATATTATCACACCATGCTTTAATGCATGCCTAAAACAGAAAGAGATAAATTGAATTTATCAAAGCTGTATAAAATATTTCATGATTCAATGTTAAGGATTAACAAGTGAAAAAGGTTCTTCTCGCAACTGCGCTTTCCCTGTGCGTCACTTCTGCTTTCGCGGCAAACCCAACTGCGGTACTGAAGGTTAAAGGTACACTGACCAATGCGGCATGTACGCCAGCATTAAGCAACGGTGGTACCGTTGACTACGGTACTATCAACCTGGGAAGCCTGAACCCAACTACCGTCAACCAGCTGGGTCAGAAAAATATCGATCTGACCATCAACTGTGCTGCAGCAACACGCGTTTCTTGGAATATGGTTGACGATCGTGCTGATACCAACGCCAACCTGGAAGTCGCAAACGCACGCTTCGACGGTGATGCCCTGACTTCTACCGATCAGACCTTTGGTGTCGGCAAAACTGCCGGTAACGTTAACATCGGTTCCTATTCTCTGTTTGTGAAAACAGACAGCGTTAAAGCCGATAACGTTACCGTCGATCCAATCATCCGTTCCGGCACTTCCGGTGCATGGACGAAGAGCGTGAACGGTTCCGCTCAGGGACAGAGCCTGCGTGACTTTACCGTTGCGACCACGGGTTCCGTTGAACCGCTGGCATTCCAGACCGCTACCTTCCCACTGGTAACGTCTCTGGCAATCGACAAAACGTCTACTCTGGCGATCACTGATGACACTAGCCTGGACGGTCAGATCACCATCAGCCTGCGTTACCTGTAATTTTTTTATAGCGTAAACGACAGCTAAATTAACGCAGAGAGTAAATGGCATACATTTACTCTCTTTGTCTTAGCGCGATCAACATGGAATGTGAAGTTGTTGCTATCAAGGAGATAACACGATGCAATGCTTAAAATCAGATGTTCTTAAAACACTCATCGCTGCCGCATTATTTTCGATGAATTTTGCCGCGCACGCGGAAGGGATGGTTCCGGAGACCAGTTTGCTCATTATTGATGAGGCAACACATAGCGGAACGATCAATATAAAGAACACCGATTCTCATCCCTCGCTACTCTATACAAATATTATTGACCTGCCGGATGATCAAGGCCTGAAGTTGATTGTGACGCAACCCGTGGTTCGCCTCGAGCCGGGTCAAACACAGCAGCTGCGCTTTATTCTGCAGAGCAAACAACCCCTGGATGTAGAACATTATAAACGTGTTACCTTCGATGGTATTCCACCGAAAAAAGACGATAACAGAATAAAGATTGGGATCAATATCCGTCAGGATATCCCGGTACTGATCCGTCCTGCGAAACTGGGTGTGGTGACGGATGCGTGGAAATATTTGAAATGGTCGTCGACGGGTTCAACCGTTACCGCAACTAACCCGAGCAAATATGTTGTTCGACTGGCACAAAAAGTCGTACTTCAGCCGTCTGGGGCAATTGGGACGTTTGATAAAACCTATATTTTGCCGGGCGAAACGATGTCCGCTTCGTTAAACAAATCGGCAAGCGGCGACGCTAACGTCAAATTCTTCCCTGCAAGCCGCTATGGCGTAGAAGTACCGAGCTTTATTTCGGAATTAAACAAATAAAACAGGACGTTGACGGTGAGTAAACGAAGCCGCCTTGCAATTTGTGTCCGCGCCATTCTTTGCGGCACACTACCTCTGGTTATCCTCGAACCCACTTCCGTCCTGGCGAGGGAAGTGATGTTTGATATGGGCGTCATGCAAACGCTGGGTTTAAATGCAGATTTAAACAAGTATTTTGCAGAAGCTCCCCGGTTTTTACCCGGCACTCACTCCGTCAACGTAAAAGTTAACGGCCAGGAGCGCGGGGTAGCTGCCGTCCGGTTTAACCAGGACGGCAAGCTTTGTTTTGATAACGATCTTCTCGATTTTGCGGGATTGATGCCCGTTCCGATTGGGGCGAAGGAGAGTTGTCACGATATCCACGACGACTATCCCCGCGCGGTCATCAACGCCCTGCCGAACCAGGAAGCCGTTGAGCTGTATCTCCCGCCTGAAGCCGTTAACAGCCTCTCCTCAGACATTAAAAACTTTCAGCATGGCGGCACCGCAGGGCTTCTGAACTATACGCTGTTCAGCACCCTGAACGAATACGGTGATAGCGATAGCAGCCGCTACTCCCAGGCAAACCTGGAAGCGGGCTTTAACGCCTTCGACTGGTCGCTGCGCAGCAACTACATCCTGACGGATGATGAAGGCAAAAAAAGCGCGGATAGCATTTATACCTATGCGGAGCATGTCTTTGTTCCGCAAAAGCTCACGATGCAGATTGGCGAAATCAACGCCAACTCAAACGTACTCAGCGGCGTTCCCATTACCGGTATTCANCTGATGCCGACGGACGGCCTCACCCAGAGNGGCTCTGGCGTGAGCGTCTCCGGTATCGCGCGTTCTTCGCAGGCCCGCGTTGAAATTCGCCAGAACGGGCAGATGATTTTCAGCACCCTGGTACCGGCCGGTCCCTTCACCCTTGATGACGTTCCCGTCGCGCGTAACAACGTNAATCTTGATGTGTCCGTGGTTGAAGCGGATGGTGCCATCAACCGCTTTATTGTGCCTGCCACCGCCGTGAAGGCGCGCAACCTGTCGCGGCCGCAGGGTTTGACCGTTTCCGTCGGGCAGGTGAGAAATATTGACAGCGAATACAGCGATCCGCTGGTGATGAACGTGTCCGACGGATGGCGCATTTTCCCGTGGATGAACCTGGTTGCTTCCGCCGCGGCTGCGGAAGATTACCAGGCAGTGGGCGGAAAAACAGATTTCCTCGTTACCGATGACTGGACGTTGTCGACTACCGCGGCGGCAAGTAAAGCGTCGTTCGGAGACAGCAATAACGGCCTGAAAACCGAGCTGGAAAGTAATGTCAGGCTGAGCGAAGACGTTGGATTTTCCGCCAGTGCAACCCACTACAGCGGGGGATATCGCGAGCTGTCCGATGCCATGGACGATGAGTACACGGGGTATGACAACACCTATACCGGTAGCCTCAACGTCTCTGCCGGCGCGGCTGGCAACATCAGCGCCGGGTTTACCTACAACCAGAGCGGCGGGGACGATCAGGACTCGCGCTATCTGCTGCTCTCGTGGGGCAAAACCTTTAAATACGCGTCCGTGACGGCAAACTGGCAGAGCGCGGTAGGCAATGTTGATGACGATCAGGACAACGATCTGCTGTACATCAACGTGAGCATTCCGCTGAGTAGCGGCCAGTCGGTCAGCACCTATATGCGTAAAGAGGGTGACAGCACCAGCTACGGCGTGTCTAACAGCGGGTCCATTGGGGATAACACCCACTACTACATCTCCGCCGACCGCGACCAGGATTCTAAACAGAACAGCGTTAACGGCAACCTCAACACCAACCTGCACTACACGCAGGTCAGCGTCGGAGGCGGCACCAGCGGTGATAACCAACGCAACTACAANGCTACCCTTTCAGGCGGCGTGGCGGTGCACAAAAACGGCGTGACCTTCTCGCCATATGCCATCCGGGATACCTTCGCTATCGCCCGGTTGAGCGAGAAAAAAAGCGGGGTAGAGATATCCTCACCGCAGGGCACCATCTGGACCGATGCCTGGGGACAGGCCGTTATTCCTTCTCTGAATGAATGGCAAAACTCACGTATCGAAGTGGATGCGAACAAGCTGCCGCAAAACATGACTCTGGCAAACGGGACCAAGTACCTTGCCGCAGGGCACGCCTCGGTAAGCGAAGTCGACTTTAAGGTGCTCAACAGCCGACGCGTCATGCTGCGCGTGAAGATGAGCAATGGGCAGGCGCTGAAAAAAGGGCTGACGATTGAGGATGCCAGCGGCAACTACATCGTGACCAGCGTGGACGATGGCCACGTCTTTATCAACGACGCAGAGCAACTTTCAGGGCTGTACGCCATAGACGACAACAACAATCGCCTGTGCAAAATTAACTACAGCCTGCCTGAGAAGCGTGATGAAGAGGCGTTTTACGAAGAAATTAATGGAGTATGCCAATGAATAATCGACGTTTAGGCGGCCTGGCGGCACTGATGATGGTTGGCATGTCGTCTTTTGCCTGGGCCGATGAGTGCCAAATCACGCTCTCTCAGCCCGTGGTGGACTACCACACGATGCGCCGCGAGGATATCAAAGCCACGCAGCAGGACTGGCATAAAATGGCCGATCGTGACGTGAACGTGAACGTCTTCTGCCCGGAGCCGCAGAAGATGGCGGTGTTAGTGCAGGGCGCTTCCGGTGAAAAAGGGCGCTTTATGCTGGGCCAGTCCGGCGGCGTTGCGGTGAAAATTGCCGATCTGTTCGTTGATGGTAAAAGCTATACCGTGGGTAAAACGGTCGATCAGCTGAACTTCACGCCGGTCAGCGGCAGCCCTTCGCCGTTCTATCTGCATAACAATGAAGCGGTTATCGCGGTGGAAAATAACCAGATCCCATCCGGACGGCAGATGAGCTTTAAGGTAACGCTATCGCCGGTGTTAAAAGACGCTGCCTTTAGCCATGTTACCGATCAAACGTCCCTTGAGAGTGATTTAACCTGGAGTCTGCTGACGAAGTAGTCCCGCCTCCCACGTCCTGCCGTCCCTTCCCGGCGGCAGGGCGCTGTTTCGCGCCCTCAGATATCCTGTGTTATGATGAAGCGTTTTCCTTCTCCGGCACCGGACTGCTATGAAACCGATTGATCTCAAAGCTGAAAAGTCATCCGAAACGATGGGGCGTATGCTGCGTCGGCGTCCGCTGGCGCGTAAAAAGCTGTCCGACATGGTGGAAGAAGAGCTGGAGCAGATGATCCGCCGTCAGGAGTTTGCCCAGGGCGAGCAGCTTCCCTCCGAGCGTGAACTGATGGAATTCTTCAACGTCGGTCGCCCCTCGGTGCGTGAGGCGCTGGCGGCGCTGAAGCGTAAAGGGCTGGTGCAGATCAACAACGGCGAACGTGCCCGCGTCACCGTCCCTTCGGCTGATACCATCATCAGCGAGCTGTCGGGGATGGCGAAAGATTTCCTGACCCAGCCTGGCGGCATTGCCCACTTCGAGCANCTGCGCCTGTTCTTTGAATCCAGCCTGGTGCGCTATGCCGCAGAGTACGCCACAGANGATCAGATCGATCGCCTGACCAGGGCGCTGGACATTAACAGCCAGTCGCTCAACGACAACGCGCTGTTTATTCGATCCGACGTCGATTTCCACCGCGTGCTGGCCGAGATCCCCGGCAACCCGATTTTTAATGCCATCCACGTTGCGCTGCTTGACTGGCTGATTGCCGCCCGTCCTCAGGTGCCCGATGCCGAACTGTATCAGCACAATGAAGTCAGCTACCGTCAGCACATTGCGATCGTCGATGCGATCCGCCGACGCGATCCTGATGAAGCCGATCGCGCGCTACAAACCCATCTCAACAGCGTTTCCGCCACCTGGCACGCTTTCGGCCAGCATTCCAGCGCCAAATAATCACGATCCTTTAGTGAAGTAGATCGCAATATACGCGTTCTCTATGATACTGCTGCATAAGTGATCTGGTATAACAGGTATAAAGGTATATCGTTATAACAAACACACGATCGCTTGAGGTAACTATGGCAATGCAACTACGCGGCGTAATGGCCGCACTCCTGACCCCGTTTAACCAACAGCAAATGCTGGACGAAGAGAGCCTGCGCCGGCTGGTGCAGTTCAATATTGCGCAGGGAATCGACGGGCTTTACGTCGGCGGATCAACAGGGGAGGCCTTTGTACAAAGCCTTTCCGAACGCGAACAGGTGATGGCGATCGTAGCGGACGAGGCGAAGGGCAAAATCACCTTGATCGCCCACGTCGGCTGCGTGAGCACAGCGGAAAGCCAGCAGCTCGCAGCCTCTGCGGCGCGCTTTGGCTTTGATGCTGTGTCCGCCGTCACGCCGTTCTACTATCTGTTCAGCTTTGAGGAACATTGCGATCACTACCGTGCAATTATTGATTCTGCGGATGGTTTGCCGATGGTGGTCTATAACATTCCGGCGCTGAGCGGGGTCAAACTGACGCTCGATCAGATCAACACGCTGGTGACTCTCCCGGGCGTGGGGGCGTTGAAGCAAACCTCAGGGGATCTTTTCCAGATGGAGCAGATCCGCCGGGCGCATCCGGATCTGGTGCTCTACAACGGCTACGACGAAATCTTTGCATCCGGTCTGCTGGCAGGGGCTGACGGCGGCATCGGCAGCACCTACAACATCATGGGCTGGCGCTATCAGGCCATTGCCCGGGCGGTACGCGAGGGGGATAACGCCACCGCGCAGCGTCTGCAAAGCGAATGCAACAAGGTCATCGACCTGCTGATCAAGGCCGGCGTTTTCCGCGGCCTGAAAACGGTGCTGCACTATATGGATGCGGTCTCCGTCCCGCTGTGCCGTAAGCCGTTTGCGCCGGTAGATGAAAAATTTGTGCCGGCACTTAAAGCCCTGGCAGAGCAACTGATGGCGGAAAAACGCTAACGCACTGCCGGATGGCGTTTCGTTTATCCGGCCTGTAAAAACGCGATACGTAGGCCGGATAAGGCGCAGCCGCCATCCGGCTCAACGACAGAGAAATCGTCGGGAGAGTCAAATGAGTATGTCTACCCAAAGCATCCCGTGGTATCGCCATCTTAGCCGCCCCCAGTGGCGTGCGTTCTCCGCCGCCTGGCTGGGATATCTGCTTGATGGCTTCGATTTTGTATTAATAGCCTTAGTTCTGACGGAAATAAAAAGTGAATTTGGCCTCACCACGGTGGAAGCGGCAAGCCTGATATCGGCGGCCTTTATTTCACGCTGGTTCGGTGGCCTGCTGCTGGGCGCNATGGGCGATCGCTATGGCCGCAAGCTGGCGATGATCACCAGCATTGTGCTCTTCTCCTGCGGCACGCTGGCCTGCGGTTTTGCGCCGGGCTACGTCACCCTGTTTATCGCCCGCATGGTGATCGGTATGGGGATGGCGGGGGAATACGGTTCCAGCGCAACCTACGTGATTGAAAGCTGGCCGACGCAGCTGCGCAACAAGGCAAGCGGTTTTCTGATCTCCGGATTTTCCGTGGGTGCGGTGATAGCCGCTCAGGTCTACAGCCTGGTCGTGCCGGTGTGGGGCTGGCGCGCGCTGTTCTTTATCGGCATTTTGCCTATCGTTTTTGCTCTCTGGCTGCGTAAAAACATACCGGAAGCGGAAGACTGGAAGGCGAAGCACGAAGGTAAAGCGCCAGTACGCACCATGGTCGACATTCTCTATCGCGGCCCATACCGCGTGATTAACATCCTGATGACCGTGTTTGCCGGTACCGCGCTGTGGTTCTGCTTTGCCGGAGAGCTGAATAATGCGGGGCTGGTGGTGATCCTGGGCCTGCTGTGCGCCATCGTGTTCATCAGCTTTATGGTGCAAAGNAGCGGCAAACGNTGGCCTACGGGCGTCACGCTGATGGTGGTGGTGCTGTTTGCTTTTCTCTACTCATGGCCGATTCAGGCGCTGTTGCCCACCTGGCTTAAAACCGAGCTGGGGTATGACCCGTCAACGGTGGCGCGCGTGCTGTTCTTTAGTGGGTTTGGGGCAGCGGTAGGCTGCTGCGTGGGCGGTTTCCTCGGAGACTGGCTGGGCACGCGCAAGGCGTACGTCTACAGCCTGATGGCCTCGCAGCTGCTGATCATCCCNGTNTTTGCGATCGGTGGCGCAAATGTCTGGGTNCTGGGCTTGCTACTCTTTTTCCAGCAGATGCTGGGGCAGGGCATTTCCGGGATCTTACCCAAGCTCATTGGCGGCTATTTCGATACCGACCAGCGTGCCGCCGGGCTGGGCTTTACCTATAACGTCGGGGCGCTGGGCGGGGCCATTGCGCCGGTGATTGGCGCCTTGCTGGCGCAAAACATGGAGCTGGGCACGGCATTAGGGTCGCTCTCGTTTGGTCTGACGTTCGTGGTGATCCTGCTCATCGGTCTGGACATGCCCTCACGCGTTCAGCGCTGGATCCGCCCGGAAGCCCTGCGTACGCACGACGCGATTGACGGTAAACCGCTGAGTGGCGCAGTGCCGTTGGGTGCCGACAAACGCGGCCCGATCAAACATAAAGGATAATGTGATGTCGTTGATTGAAACCCTGAGCCAGAAAATAAACGTCACGGGCGGGCTGATCGTCTCCTGCCAGCCGGTGCCGGGAAGCCCGTTAGACAAGCCTGAGATCGTCGCGGCGATGGCGCTTGCCGCTGAACACGCCGATGCCATTGCCGTTCGCATTGAGGGCCTTGCCTACCTGCGTGCCGCGCGTCCGCTGCTCTCAATTCCGGTAATTGGCATCATCAAACGCGATCTCCCCGATTCGCCGGTACGCATCACGCCGTTTCTTGAGGATGTGGACGANCTGGCGCANGCCGGGGCGGATATTATTGCCTTTGACGGCACCGATCGCCTGCGGCCCGCNACNCGAGAGGCGATTGTGGCAAGGATCCACCACCATGGGCGGCTGGCGATGGCCGACTGTTCCTCGCCTGAAGATGGACGCTATTGCCAGCAGCTCGGGGCCGAATTTATCGGCTCGACGCTCTCAGGCTACCTGACGCCGGACACGCCCGACGAGCCTGATCTGGCGCTGGTACGTGCCCTGAGCGAAGCTGGCTGTCGGGTTATCGCCGAAGGACGCTATAACTCCCCGGAACTGGCCGCTCAGGCAATGCAGCATGGGGCGTGGGCGGTAACCGTAGGGTCTGCGATCACCCGGCTGGAGCATATCTGCCAGTGGTTTAACGACGCGATGCGTGAGGTGCGCCATGACAACCCTGGCCATTGATATCGGCGGGACAAAGCTCGCCGCCGCGCGGGTTGAGGGCCGCAGCATTACCGCTCGCCGCGAGTGCGCAACCCCCGCCAGCCAGACGCCGCAGGCGTTGCAGGAGGCGTTACGCACGCTGATCGCGCCGCTAAGGGCACAGGCCGTGCGGGTGGCGGTAGCCTCCACGGGCATCATTCACGAAGGCGTACTGACCTCCATTAACCCGTCGAATCTGGGCGGGCTGGCGCAGTTTCCGCTGGTGGCGTCTCTCTCTGCAATGACCGATTTGCCCGTGACGGCAATCAACGATGCGCAGGCCGCGGCATGGGCCGAGTTCTGCGCGCTGCCCGACAATGACGATATGGTCTTTCTGACCGTATCAACCGGCGTGGGCGGTGGCGTGGTGCTTAATGGCAAACTCCAGACGGGCCGCGGTGGGCTGGCCGGCCATCTGGGGCACACTCAGGCCGACCCGGCGGGGCCGCTGTGCGGCTGCGGGCGACGCGGCTGCGTCGAGGCTATTGCCTCCGGGCGCGGAATTGCGGCGGCAGCGCACGGTGAACTGGCCGGGCTGGATGCAAAAGCGATATTCGCCCGCGCGGCGCAGGGCGATCCTCAGGCCCGTCAGCTGGTGGCGCACTCCGCGCGAACGCTGGCCGCCCTCATTGCAGACGTCAAAGCCGTCACCGACTGTCAGACCGTGGTGGTGGGCGGCAGCGTGGGGCTGGCGGAAGGGTATTTACCGCAGGTTGCCGGATATCTGTCTCAGCAGCCGGGTGTTTATCAGGTCGCGCTTCGGGCGGCGCATTATCGCCACGATGCCGGGCTGTTGGGTGCCGCGCTTGTGGCTCAGGGAGGCANGTTATGATATTGGGCGAGTTACCGTCGCTGGCGTCATCAGGGTTACCCGCACACTTGCAGCACGCCATAACTCTGGCGCTTGCCGCGCGGCCGCAGGAGAAAGCGCCCGGCCATTACGCGCTGCAGGGCGAGGAGATCTTTATGAACGTCATGCAGTTTGCCACCCAGTGGCCGGAGCAGAAGCAGGCCGAGCTGCACGAAGCGTATATTGATATCCAGCTGCTGCTTGCGGGTGAAGAACGTATCCTGTTTGGTGTCGCGGGGGCCGCGCGCGAATGCGGGGAATGGCATAGCAGTGAAGATTATCAGCTGTGTAGCCGCATTGAAGGGGAGCAATCGCTGGTACTGCAACCGGGAATGTTTGTGGTCTTTATGCCGGGAGAGCCGCACAAGCCGGGCTGCGCGNTGGCTTCGACGGGGGAGATCAAAAAGGCCGTTGTGAAGGTCCGTGCCAGCCTGTTAACCGCGTAAAAAAAGCCGGATGGCGTGTGCTCATCCGGCTCGTCTTTTACACTTCCAGGTAGTTCAGGATCCCGTCAGCCGCTTTACGACCTTCGGCAATCGCTGTGACCACCAGGTCGGAACCGCGAACGATATCGCCACCGGCGAAGATTTTCGGGTTGCTGGTCTGGAAGGCATTGTCGCTGCCTTCCGGAGCAATCACGCGGCCCTGCGAATCCAGCTCAACGCTGTGTTTCGCCAGCCACTCCATGCTGTGTGGACGGAAGCCGAACGCCATCACCACCGCATCCGCCGGGATCACATGCTCGGAGCCTGCCACGATTTCTGCACGGCGACGGCCTTTCGCATCCGGCGCACCCATCTCGGTACGCGCCATTTTCACGCCGCTCACTCTGCCGTTGGCATTCACTTCCACGCCCAGAGGCTGGATGTTGAACTGGAACTCCACACCCTCTTCACGCGCGTTTTTCACTTCACGCTTAGAGCCGGGCATGTTCTCTTCATCACGGCGATAGGCACAGATAACGTGCGCCGCATTCTGACGAATGGAGGTTCGCACGCAGTCCATNGCGGTATCACCGCCGCCCAGCACCACCACGCGTTTGCCTTCCATGCTGACGAACGGCTCGTCGGNCGTTTCGCCGTAACCCATGATCTGCTTCGTATTGGCAATCAGGAACGGCAGCGCATCATACACGCCNGGCGCATCTTCATTTTCCAGCCCGCCGCGCATGGACTGATACGTCCCTACGCCGAGGAACACGGCATCGTAATCCTTCAGCAGGTCGTCGAGTTGCACGTCGCGGCCCACTTCCACGTTCAGTTTGAACTCAATACCCATGCCGGTGAAGATTTCGCGGCGGCGGGTCATGACCTCTTTTTCCAGCTTGAAGGCCGGGATGCCGAACGTCAGCAGGCCGCCGATTTCTGGATGACGGTCGAAGACCACCGCTTTGACGCCGTTACGGGTCAACACGTCCGCACAGGCAAGGCCCGCCGGGCCTGCACCAATGATGGCTACGCGTTTGTCGGTTTGACGCACGCCGGTCATATCCGGACGCCAGCCCATTTCGAACGCTTTATCGTTGATATAGCGTTCGATGTTACCGATGGTCACCGCACCAAACTCGTCGTTAAGCGTACAGGAGCCTTCACACAGGCGGTCCTGCGGGCAGACGCGGCCACACACTTCCGGCAGGGTGTTGGTCTGGTGAGACAGCTCGGCGGCTTCAAAAATACGTCCTTCGTTGGCGAGCTTCAGCCAGTTTGGGATGTAGTTATGGACCGGGCATTTCCATTCGCAGTAAGGGTTACCGCAGGACAGGCAGCGGTCTGCCTGCGCTTTGGCCTGGCCTTCTGAAAACGGCTCATAGATTTCTACAAATTCAATTTTACGGATCTTCAGCGGTTTCTTTGGCGGATCAACGCGCTGCAGGTCGATAAACTGGTATACGTTCTGGCTCATTGCTACCCCTTACTGCGCCTGCACACGCAGCTCTGCTGCGCTACGACTACGGTGACCCAACAGTGCTTTCACATCGCTGGACTTCGGTTTAACCAGCGCGAATTTCGCAGAGAACGCTGGCCAGTTCGCCAGGATCTCTTCGCCGCGCGAAGAACCGGTATGCTGCACGTGTTCGGTAATCAAACCGCGCAGGTGTTCTTCGTGGATTGCCAGGGTATCAACGTCCAGCACTTCCACCAGTTCCGGGTTCACGCGTTTGCGGAACTCGCCGTCTTCGTCCAGGACGTAAGCAAACCCGCCCGTCATGCCTGCGCCGAAGTTCACGCCGGTTTTACCCATGACGCACACAATCCCGCCCGTCATGTATTCACAGCCGTTATCGCCGATGCCTTCCACCACGGTGATGGCACCGGAGTTACGCACCGCAAAACGCTCACCTGCACGACCGGCTGCAAACAGACGACCGCCGGTTGCGCCGTACAGACAGGTGTTACCGATGATGCTGGCTTCGTGGCTGCGGAAGGCGGAGCCGACCGGCGGACGTACCGCCAGCAGACCGCCTGCCATGCCTTTGCCGACGTAGTCGTTGGCATCGCCGGTTAAGTACAGCTCAACGCCGCCCGCGTTCCACACGCCAAAGCTCTGACCCGCCGTGCCGCTGAAGTGCGCGGTAATCGGATCGGACGCCAGACCCTGGTCGCCGTGCGTTTGCGCGATGTAGCCCGAGAGCGAGGCACCGACGGAACGGTCGGTGTTGCGGATATCAAACCAGAACGTTTTGCTCTGCTTATCATCCACATACGGCTTCGCCTGCTGCAACAGCTGCGCATTCAGCACGCCGTTGTCGAANGGCGGGTTTTTCTCGGTGCAGTAGACCGCTTTGCCAGGGTGCGGCTGCGCGGTTTCAAGCAGTTTGCNNAACGCCAGTTTCTGCTGTTTGGCNGTAAACCCTTCCAGCTCTTTCAGCAGGTCGGTACGGCCAATCAGATCCACCAGACGCTTCACGCCCAGCTGCGCCATNAGCTCGCGGGTCTCGCGGGCGATGAAATCAAAGTAGTTGGTCACTTTGAACGGCAGACCGTGATAGTGATTCTTACGCAGCTTCTCGTCCTGGGTTGCCACACCGGTTGCGCAGTTGTTGAGGTGGCAAATACGCAGGTATTTACAGCCCAGCGCCACCATCGGGCCGGTGCCGAAGCCAAAGCTTTCCGCACCCAGAATCGCTGCCTTGATGATGTCGAGGCCGGTTTTCAGGCCCCCGTCCACCTGCAGGCGGATCTTGTGGCGCAGGCCGTTAGCCACCAGCGCCTGCTGGGTTTCCACCAGGCCCAGCTCCCACGGACAGCCCGCGTATTTCACAGAAGAGAGCGGGCTTGCGCCGGTACCGCCGTCGTAGCCAGCGATGGTGATGAGGTCTGCGTAGGCTTTTGCCACGCCGGTGGCGATGGTGCCGACGCCCGGTTCGGAAACCAGCTTCACGGAGATCATCGCCTTCGGGTTAACCTGTTTCAGGTCGAAAATCAGCTGCGCTAAGTCCTCGATAGAGTAGATATCGTGGTGCGGCGGCGGGGAGATCAGCGTCACGCCCGGCACCGAGTAGCGCAGTTTGGCGATGTACGGCGTGACTTTATCACCCGGCAACTGACCGCCTTCGCCCGGTTTAGCCCCCTGAGCGACTTTAATCTGAATCACGTCGGCGTTGACCAGGTACGCAGGCGTTACGCCAAAGCGACCGGATGCCACCTGCTTAATACGCGACACTTTATTGGTGCCGTAGCGGGCAGGATCTTCGCCTCCTTCGCCGGAGTTCGAGTTGCCGCCGATGCTGTTCATGGCTTCCGCCAGGGCTTCATGGGCTTCCGGGCTGAGCGCGCCGATAGACATCGCCGCGGTATCGAAGCGTTTGAACAGCTCGGTTGCTGGCTCCACGTCGTCGATGCTAACCGCCTCGTCGCCCGGGTTAAGGGCAATAAGATCGCGCAGCGTCGCCGCCGGACGGTTATTCACCAGCTCAGCGTACTGCTGATAATCACGGTATTCACCGCTCTGCACCGCCTGCTGCAGCGTGCGCACAACGTCCGGGTTGTAGGCGTGGTATTCGCCACCGTGAACGTATTTCAGCAGGCCGCCCTGATCCAGCGGCTTACGTGCCAGCCAGGCGCGTTTCGACAGGTTCACCAGATCCTGCTGGAAATCAGCAAAACCGGCTCCGCCGATACGGCTGATCACGCCCTGGAAGCACAGGTTCGCCACATCGTCGTGCAGGCCAACCGCTTCAAACAGCTTCGAGCAACGGTAAGAGGCAATGGTCGAGATGCCCATTTTGGACATGATCTTGTACAGGCCTTTGTTGATGCCGTTACGGTAGTTCAGCATCACGGCGCGGTAGTCTTTGTCGATCGCGCGAGTATCCACCAGGCGTGCCAGCGTTTCGTAGGCCAAGTAAGGGTAGATGGCCGTCGCACCAAAGCCTAACAGCACGGCAAAGTGGTGCGGGTCACGGGCGCTTGCGGTTTCAACAATGATGTTGGCGTCGCAGCGCAGGCTCTTATCCACCAGACGCGTCTGGATCGCTCCTACGGCCATCGGCGCAGGCACTGGCAGACGGTTTTTGGCGATGTTGCGGTCGGAGAGCACCAGCAGAACGGTGCCGTTGCGCACCATCTGTTCGGCTTTATCACACAGCGCGTTCACCGTCTCTTCGAGGCTCGTTTCGGTCACGTCGAAAGTGATATCGAGCGTGTCGGCGCGATAGTGCTCCTCTTTCATGGTGGTCAACTGCTTGAAATCGGAGTAGAGCAGGATCGGCGATTTAAAGGTCAGACGGTGGGCCTGGCCTTCGGCTTCGCAGAAGACGTTCATCTCGCGACCGATGCTGGTGGCAAGCGACATGACGTGCGCTTCACGCAGCGGATCGATTGGCGGGTTGGTTACCTGCGCAAACTGCTGGCGGAAGTAATCGTAAATGATGCGCGGCTGGCTGGAGAGCACGGCAAATGGGGTGTCATCGCCCATTGAGCCGACCGCTTCCTGGCCGTTTTCACCGAGCACGCGGATCACCGAGTCCAGCTCTTCCGCGCTGTAGTTAAACTGTTTCTGGAAGCTCGCGAGGGTGTCGTCATCCATCTCGCGGCTGCCCACTTCGTCGTCGGACAGGTCTTCGAACGGCACCAGACGGCGGACGTTTTTCTCCATCCATTCTTTGTACGGGTGGCGGCTTTTCAGGTCGTTATCGGTTTCGGCGGAGTGCAAAATACGCCCGCCACGGGTATCGATAACCATCAGTTCGCCCGGGCCAACGCGGCCTTTCTCGACCACTTCGTCAGGCTGGTAATCCCAGATACCGACTTCCGATGCGCAGGTGATGAGCTTATCTTTGGTGATAACGTAGCGCGCCGGACGCAGGCCGTTACGGTCCAGGTTACAGGCGGCAAAGCGGCCGTCGGACATGACGATGCCCGCCGGGCCGTCCCACGGCTCCATGTGCATGGAGTTAAAATCAAAGAACGCGCGCAGCTCCGGATCCATATCCGGGTTGTTCTGCCAGGCCGGTGGCACGAGCAGACGCATGGCGCGAACGATGTCCATCCCGCCTGCCAGCAGCAGCTCAAGCATGTTATCCATGGAGCTGGAGTCCGAGCCGGTTTCGTTCACGAACGGTGCGGCGTCGTGCAGATCGGGGATCAGCGGCGTCTGGAATTTATAGGTACGGGCGCGTGCCCACTGGCGGTTACCGGTGATGGTGTTGATCTCGCCGTTGTGTGCCAGATAGCGGAACGGCTGAGCCAGCGGCCAGCGTGGAACGGTGTTGGTGGAGAAGCGCTGGTGGAACAGGCAAATGGCCGATTCCAGACGCAGGTCCGCCAGGTC
>Ga0058693_1000423_pt1 | contig 16782 bp, 18 predicted proteins | sample AgamicOrMarz_FD_55217 | JGI IMG/M metagenome (GOLD analysis project Ga0058693, IMG submission 55217) | Agave microbial communities from Guanajuato, Mexico - Or.Ma.rz | ecosystem: Host-associated > Plants > Phyllosphere > Phylloplane/Leaf | place: Guanajuato, Mexico | collected 2012-06-04 | reverse complement strand
CACTTTCATTTTTTTGAAGTGAATGCTGCGCTCGAGTTCCCCCGCGAAGCTTCGCTTGGCTATCATTTAAATATTCCGGCCGGTACAGCCGTTCGTTTTGAACCAGGTGATGCAAAAGAAGTGGATCTCGTTGCTTTCTCCGGAACAAGAGAAATCTACGGTCTTAACAATAAAACAAACAGATCGCTTTCTGATAGAAAGGAAGATGTATAAGATGAGTTTTCAAATGTCGCGACGTCAGTATGCAGATATGTTTGGACCAACCGTTGGAGATGCTGTTCGTTTAGCAGACACAGAGCTATTTATTGAAATTGAAAAAGATTTCACCACGTACGGAGATGAAGTAAAGTTCGGCGGAGGAAAAGTCATTCGTGACGGAATGGGGCAGCATCCTCTTGCAACACGAAGCGAAGCAGCGGACTTAGTGTTGACAAATGCAATTATTGTTGATTATACAGGCATATATAAAGCAGATATTGGAATAAAAGATGGACTCATTCAAACCATCGGAAAAGCGGGCAATCCCCTGCTGATGGAATGAAGTAGACATCATCATTGGTGCGAGTACAGAAGTGATTGCAGCTGAAGGGAAAATTGTAACCGCCGGCGGTATTGATGCACATATTCATTTCATTTGTCCGCAGCAAATTGAAACTGCTCTTGCCTCTGGAGTTACAACAATGATTGGAGGAGGAACGGGACCGGCTACAGGAACAAAAGCTACAACTTGTACACCCGGAGCNTGGCATATTGAACGAATGCTTGAAGCNGCTGAAGCATTCCCAATGAATATTGGCTTTTTAGGAAAAGGGAATGCAAGTGCNAAAGAGCCTTTAATTGAGCAAATTGAAGCNGGAGCGATTGGACTAAAGCTTCATGAAGACTGGGGAACCACGGCATCTGCCATTGACACAAGCTTACAGGTAGCAGACGAGTACGATGTTCAAATTGCGATTCATACAGATACTTTAAATGAAGGCGGCTTTGTCGAAGATACGATTGCAGCGATTGGCGATCGAGTCATTCATACCTATCATACTGAAGGAGCTGGAGGCGGACATGCACCTGATATTATGGAAATGGCAAGCTTTCCAAACGTGCTTCCATCATCAACTAATCCAACAAGACCCTATACTGTCAACACGCTTGAAGAACATTTAGATATGCTCATGGTATGTCATCATCTTGATCCCTCTGTACCAGAAGACATCGCTTTTGCTGATTCTCGCATTCGCAAAGAAACGATTGCAGCTGAAGATATTTTACACGATTTAGGTGTATTCAGTATGATTTCTTCAGATTCCCAAGCAATGGGACGTGTAGGAGAAGTGATTACAAGAACGTGGCAAACAGCTGACAAAATGAAAAAGCAGCGAGGGAAACTTGATGGTGACAGCGAAGCTGGCGATAACGCACGTGTCAAACGCTATGTAGCTAAATATACGATTAATCCAGCTATTGCTCATGGAATTTCCGAATACGTAGGATCAGTAGAAACAGGGAAAATGGCTGACTTAGTCCTATGGGAGCCAGCTTTTTTTGGAATAAAGCCTGACTTGATTGTAAAAGGTGGTTTGATTGCACACAGCTTAATGGGAGATCCTAACGCTTCAATTCCAACTCCACAGCCGGTTTTATACCGTCCGATGTTTGCTTCTTATGGAAAAGCAAGAGCTAAAACGTCTCTTACGTTTGTGTCAAAAGCAGCGTACGAGAACAAAGTGGGCGAGAAACTGGGGTTGCAAAAGCTGCTTAAACCGGTCAAAAATATTCGTCAATTAAAAAAAACAGATATGAAGTTAAACGGGGAAATGCCTAAAATTGAAGTTGATCCCCAAACGTACGAAGTAAAAGTAGATGGACAAATGATTACATGTGAAGCAGCAGAAGTTGTGCCTATGGCACAGCGATACTTTTTATTTTGAGGTGAAAGAAATGGTAATCGAAAAAATTATCGGAAATATGGCAACATTAGAAAAACGGGCTCCGCATATAGAAACGGTATATATCGAAAGTGATCACTTAGTAAAACGCGTTCAGCGCGTTGTAACAGATCACGGTAAGGAACTAGGAATTCGTCTAAAAGAAAATCGCGAGCTCACTGATGGCGACGTGCTGTTTATGGATGAAAGCAATATGATTGTTGTTCAGGTGGTGGCAGACGATATTTTAACCATTCAGCCGATTGATATTCAGCAAATGGGAGAAATTGCTCATCAGCTTGGCAACCGACATTTGCCGGCACAGTTTGAAGGTGGAGACATGCTCGTACAGTACGATTATTTAGTCGAAGAATTGCTCCAGCAGCTTGATATTCCCTATAAGCGCGAAAAAAGAAAAGTAAAACAAGCTTTTAAGCATATCGGACACAGTCATGACTAATTCATTGCTTTCGCTGATTCAACTATGTGATTCAAATTTTCCATCCGGTGCATTTTCACATTCGTTTGGCTTTGAAACGTATATTCAGCGAGATCAAATTTACAACACAGAAACCTTTCAAGAAGCGCTTCGTACATACCTTGATGTTCAGCTGACGTATACGGACGGCTTAGCATGCAGACTGGCTTATGAGTATGCGAATCATGACCAGTTTAACGAAATTATGAGAGTGGATCATGAATTATACGCTCTTGCTTTGTCAAAAGAAACAAGAGAAGGGACGAGACGCGTGGGCCAGCGCATGTTAAAACTTTGCTTAGAGTTATTTCAAGGCTCTTATTTAGAAAAGTATATGAGTGAGGTAAAAGCAAAGAAGGCGTATGGACATCCTGCTGTTGTATTTGCGTTAGCCAGCCTGCAGTTAAATATCACAAAAGAAGAGGCAATTTTAAGTCACTTGTACGCTAGCATTTCTTCGTTAATTCAAAATGCTGTTCGCGGCATACCGATCGGGCAAACCGATGGGCAAAAAACGCTCGTTCTTTTTCAGCCGCTGCTGCAGCAAGCACTTCAGCATATTTTACAAGCAGATCAAGAGGAATTTGGTGCGGTGACACCAGGGTTAGAAATTGCTCAAATGCAGCATGAACAATTGCATGTTCGATTGTTCATGTCATAAAAAAGGAGGGAAAGCCTTCTAACGATGAAGGCGTAAAAAATGAATGCAATTAAAATTGGAATTGGTGGACCTGTTGGTGCAGGGAAAACAATGTTAGTAGAACGATTAACGCGTGCACTAGAAGGACAGCTAAGCATGGCAGTCGTTACAAACGATATTTATACAAAAGAAGACGCGCAATTTCTAGTAAAAAACAGTATTTTACCAGAAAATCGTATCGTAGGAGTAGAAACAGGAGGATGTCCTCATACGGCCATTCGAGAAGATGCATCTATGAACTTTGCTGCGATCGATGAGTTAGTGGAACGTCACCCCGATGTTGAACTTATTTTTGTAGAAAGCGGAGGAGATAATTTAGCCGCAACGTTTAGCCCAGAGCTCGTTGATTTTTCGATTTATATCATCGACGTAGCACAAGGGGAAAAAATCCCGCGTAAAGGCGGTCAAGGAATGATTAAATCTGATTTATTCATTATCAACAAAACAGATTTAGCCCCGTATGTAGGAGCCAGTTTAGAAGTAATGGAAAAAGATACAATCCAAGCGAGAGGGCACAAGCCTTTTGTTTTCACCAATTTAAAAGAAGATAAAGGGCTCGACCAAGTGATAGAATGGATTAAAAAAGAGGCCTTTTTAATCGGCCTTGAATCATGAGCTACACGGGTTATTTAGAGCTTCGAGCAGAAAGAAACAGTGAGCGAACCGTTATTAAAGATACGTACCATTACGGTGCTTTCAAAGTTGCCAGACCTATTTACATGACTCCTGAATCCCCTTTTGTTTATATGCTTCACGTAGGCGGAGGATACGTAAGCGGAGACAAGTATAAAACGATGATAACGGTAGAGAAAAATGCCCAGCTGACGGCTACTACTCAATCTGCGACAAAGGTGTACAAAACACCGAACGAAGCTGTTTTACAAGAAACGTGTATAACCCTTGAAGAACAAGCAATCATGGAATATATACCAGACCCGCTTATTTTGTATGAAAATGCTGCATTTGTCCAAGAAATAACGGTTCGTATGGCACAAAACGCTGCTTTGTTTATGTGTGACAGCATCACCCCGGGGTGGTCGCCGGATGGGCAGCTGTTTCAATATACCTCTATGCGTTCCAAGCTTAAACTGTATGTAAACGAGCAGCTGAAGGTATACGATCACTTATACTTGAAGCCAGAAAGCCATTTGCGCGGCATGATGAAAATGGAAGGGTATACTCATTTTGGATCGATTATCATTGTTCATCCAAACGCCGACGACGCATTTATAGCGAAAGTACATCAGCTGTGCGAAGAGGCAGGCTGTAAAGTAGGAGCTTCCGCACTTCCGATCCCTGGATGTGCTATTCGAATATTAGCTGCTAGTACACAAGAAGTTGAAGACATAATCGCTAAAGTATACGGATTGTTCCGACAGCATTTACTAAAAGCTGAAGTATCACTTTTGCGTAAGTATTAAAGAGGCTGGGACAAAAATATGTTAGTTGAAAGAAGATCCGAACGAGCTGGATTCTTAATGGAGAATCAAATTCGTTCGGATTTTTTTATTGGTAGGGTGAACGTAGGTTTCCTGTATGTAGCTCCTTCTACCCGTTGATTAAAGGGCAAAGCGACGTCTTGCACAGAAATCAACAGCTGTGGAACAGGCAGTCCAGGTCATTTATCCTACTTATTCATCTTTAGATTGAATTGTTTTCGTTATGTCTCATTCGCTTTTAGAACCACAGGCTAAACAATCCGTCGCTTACACCTAAATTATACATATAATAAAGGCCAAATATAATGCTGACAGCGCCTGTTACCTGCATTAAGCAGCGGTTTAACGTCACTTGTTTTTTAGTTGTAACGAATGGAATCCCAATGACCGTGGTAAATAACAGCATGCCAAGACAAGTGCCGATTCCAAAAATGATAATGTACAGAGCACCTTGCCATACGTGAGTAACGGTGCTCATCGTTAATACAACCATCGCTGCGCTTCCGGCCAGTCCATGAACAAAGCCAATGCCAATGACTTTAAGTAAGACGTTTTTTCGTGATGCGTATGTACTTGTTTTTTGTAAGACAGAAACGATGTAAAACCGAGGTAAACGAGCATAATGCCCACTAAAAATTCAAGTGACATGCTCATACGTTCAGAAATACTGCTTTTTAACACCATTAAAATCATGCCAAAAATAAACAGCGTAAGCGTATGGCCAATCCCCCAGTATACTCCTGCAAGCGAAGAGCGCCACAGTTTTTTACTTTTTGAAGCAATGGTTGATACAGCGATAATATGATCTGGTTCTAGAGCATGCTTGATTCCTAAAAAAAACCCTAGTATTAAAATTGAAAAAAAACTTGTTTCCATGTCAGCTTTCTCATCCTTTCGTACGTATAAAACTAGTATATCGTACGATTTTGTTTTAATAAACAGAAAATTCTAAACAAAAATGTCTGGTCGAATAGCTAAATATTTATCAATTTACAATAAGTTACAAATATTAAAGGAGATGTAGTATAAAAATTTTACATTTACAAAAACTATGAGTAAATTATTGTGAGGTTGATAACTATGGACAAAATTTCTACTGATATCATGCTGTGGAGTTCTTTTATAAGTCAAAATGTTAGGATAGAACGTGACTAGACTAGAAGCTCTTTTATGGAGCATTGCGTTGCCGGGCTTTGGACAATTACTAAACAAAAAACATATAAAAGGAATTTTGTTTATTGTACTTGAATTTCTCATTAATATGGGCGCAAATTTTAATGAAGGCATTCGCTTAAGCTTTTTAGGAGAAACAAGGCAGTCCCTAGAGGTAATGAACATGCAGTGGTTAATGTTTTATCCATGTTTGTATTTTTTTGCAATTTGGGATGCTGTTAAAGAAGCAGAAAACGGCGCATCGAGATTTACATTTATTCCTTTTGTCTCCTGTGCTTATTTTGTTACAGTAGGCATTATGTATTCCTCAGTAACAACCATCAACGGTGTTTTTATAGGACCAATTTGGCTTCCTATGCTGTCTGTTATACCCGGACTTGTTGTCGGACTCATTGTCAAAAAGCTATTAGAAGTGTATATACATAAGAAAAAATAAACGTCATTACAATCTATACATCCGTAGATTTTAATGGACGTTTATTTTATTTTTGTTTATAAATAAGTAATAAAGTCTCTTATTTAGGGAACGTACTAACAGTGGCTGTTTTTACATAATTTTAAGAGAGCGTGGACTACTCATAAAAAAGAGCACATTGAAAATGGAGAGAATGGGTACGAGCTTATATAATAGCACTTTGACAAAAAGAAGCTGGAGAGAAGGTGGATAGAGGATGATCACAAATGGTATTTATCGTTTTTTTCTTATCTGGTACGTATGCGGAGTCGTCTTGCTTTCCTTCGATTTGCTGCCTTCATGGTTAGAATGGGCAAACGCGGTCTTTTTACACTTGAGCAGTCTTCTTGCTNTTATTTATCTAGCTAAAGCTTATGGNGTAAGGCGGGCACTGCTCGTTGCGATATTTGTGACAGGNGCATCTATTTATATCGAAAGTCTAGGTGTTAAGTATGGATTTTTATTTGGATCCTACGATTATGAAAAAGATTTTGGCGCCAAAATTTTAGGNGTTCCTCTNACCATTGGTTCGGCTTGGTTTATGGTTGTGATNACAAGCAGAATATTAGCTCTCGGAATTATGAAACGTATGGAGCTGCCGTTTATTGTCCATGGAATTGCCTATGCAGTCATTAGTTCGCTTTTTGCTGTTATTATGGATTTAGCTATTGATCCTGTTGCCTATGTTGTTAAACAATATTGGGTGTGGGAAGGGGACAGCTTTTATTATAATATTCCTTTATCAAATTTCTCCGGCTGGTTTTTATTGTCTTTCTTCATTCAGCTGGTCGTATATTTCTTTTTAGCTAAGTCTCCTAAAGAGGAAAATCCGGTGTGGGAAAAAAGAATGGTATTTTTGTATAGTGCAGTTGTCATGATGTTTGTGATTGTAGCGTTAGCAAATGGCCTATGGCTTGTCGTATGGCTGACGATGATTCCTTTTCTTATTCTTTATATTGTGTATAAAAAGGAGACTCGCTTATGATTTACCCGAAGAAAAACTCAATATTTGAGCGATTTTTTCAACTGTTTGTCACATATCAGCTTAAAAAGCAATTTTATCGTATTCATTTACATATAGAAGGGCTCCCAAAAGATAAAAAAATTTTATTAATTGCTAATCATTCCAGCTGGTGGGACGGTTTAGTGACATTTTATTTAAATAACGCGGTATTAAAAACAGATCTATACGCTATGATGTCCGAACAAGGAATGAAGGATTTTCCTTTTTTTCAACGAATCGGAGCTTTTTCAGTAAATGCAGCGTCTCCGAAGCATACGGTGGAATCGTTAAGGTTTGCCAGTAAGCTGTTAGAAGAGAAAAAAGCGGTGCTTATTTTTCCCCAAGGAAAAGAAGAGCATCTTGAAAAAAGACCGTTAACTTTTTCTGAAGGACCTGCTTTTCTTCTAAAGAAGCATTCTGACGTTGAAGTTATTCCCATTACGTATTATTATACGTTTCGCCATGATCAGCGACCGGAGCTTTTTATCTGGGTAGGGCAAGCTGTTTTTTACGACCCGGCTAAGGCAAGAGAAGAGATAACCAACACGCTAGGCGGTGCAGTCACTGCTCAGCTCGATCATCAAAAACAGAAAATAATTCAAGAAAACGATGAGGAATTTACGGTTTTATTAAAAGGAAAAAAGACGCTTAGTGAATGGTTAACGTGGTGGAAAGCGAAGGTGAAAGAATGATTTACTATATGCTTTTATTTATTTTTATGCTGCTTTTAACCATTGTAAATATTCAAGCAATGCCTAAATTAAAAAGATACGAGCCGGATTCCAAAACACCTCAGCCTCTCATTTCTATTTTGATTCCAATGCGAAATGAAGAACGAAATGTAAAGCGAATCATTTCCTCTATTAAAGGATTAACGTACAGCAATCTAGAATGTGTCATACTAGACGATCAGTCCACAGATCAAACACGAACACAGCTGTTGAAAGAAATTCACGGGGATCCGAGGTTTACCATCATAGAAGGAAAAGAGCTGAGAGAGGGTTGGGTCGGAAAAGTTCATGCCTGTCACCAGCTGTCGCAAGCTGCAAATGGAGACTATTTATTGTTTGTAGACGCAGATGTAGAACTAAAAGAACGTACACTAGAACATACTTTAGCCACAGCACAAGCGACAAAAGCCGCTCTTTTAACAGGTTTCCCTCGCTTTCCCGTAAAAACGTGGTTAGAAGCATTGGTTGTTCCGCTTCAGCATGTGGTTGTTTTTAGTTATTTACCGGTTGTCGTAGCTAATCGTAACAAGATGAGCAAAGCTTCCGCGGCTCACGGTGCTTTTATNTTTATAAAAAAAGAAGCTTACGAGGCCGTAGGAGGACATGAAGCCGTNAAATCTTCACTAGTAGAAGATGTCCACCTAGCCCAGCTTTNTAAGCAAAAGAAACACCGCGTCATTTTAGCTAATATTACCTCTCATGTTAGCTGTTATATGTATGAAACAACAGAAGAAGTATGGAACGGTTTTGCTAAAAACATCTTTGTAGGTCTGGGCCGCTCCGCTAAAGCAGTTTGGGTACTAAGCGTTTTTTTTGCCTGTTACTATGTGCTGCCGCTTCCTTTTTTTATAGCAGGAATATTCACAGGCAACATGCTTTGGATTCTTCCTTTTTGCATTATGCTTTTTCAGCGGTTTTTAATTGACCGGTCGGCTCAGCAAAAAGGGCTTTTATTTTGTACGATGCCCGCGTCGGCAATTGTGCTGATGCTGCTGATGAATCATTCCATGAAGCGTGAACGAAAAAAGCAGGGATATGAATGGAAAGGAAGGCATTATCAATGAAAAAAGTACTAATAGTTGGGGCAGGATTAGGCGGATTAGCTGCAGGAGTTCTTCTTCAAACAAAAGGGTTCGATGTCACAATTGTGGAAAAAAACGAGCATGTAGGCGGAAAAATGATGCCTGTGCAGCTAGGAGAATATTCTTTTGATTTTGGGCCTAATACCATTACAATGCCNGAAGTTTTTCAGTGGTTATTTGAGCAAGCGGGTGAACGTCCAGAAGACTATATGCCTCTTGTCAAACTAACGCATCATACGAATAATTTNTTCACCGACGGCTCNCAATTTTCCATGTCTATAGACGAAAGAAAAATGATTCAGCAGCTTGAACGTCTCGATCCCTTTGCTGCGGAGCAATACCCTGCCTATTTNAAAGAAGTAAAAAGAATATACGACATTGCAAAAAGCCAATTTTTCTACCGGACATTTTCATCGTGGAAAGATTACACAAACCCTTCTTTATTAAAAGCATTGCTGCAAGTAAGGCCGTTTGAAACAGTAGATACGTTTCATCAGCGTTTTTTTCGAAACGAAAACATTCGAAATGCATTTAATCGATATGCAACCTATATCGGATCTTCACCTTATACATCACCCGCTACGTTTTCANTGATTGGACATTTAGAAATGAATGATGGGGTGTACTATGTAAAAGGAGGAAATCCTAGAATTGCAAAAGGNNTGGGNCATGTGTTCCAAAAAGCTGGAGGAAAGCTGTATACAAACTGCAGCGTTACTGAAATANTNGTAAAAAATAAACGGGCTGTCGGAGTGGAAGTAAATGGAGAAGAAAAGATAGACGCGGATATCGTTATTGTGAACGGGGACTTGCTAAAAGCCTATCCGGCACTTGTAAAAGAACAGGATAGACCTCATTTTAAAAACAAAAAAGCAGCTGAATTCGAGCCTTCCATATCAGCTTATGTGATCATGGCAGCTGTTAAGAAGCGCTTTTCTCAGCTGATTCATCATCAAGTGTATTTTTCTCAGGATTATAAACAGGAATTCTATGAGCTATTTCAGCAAAAAACGCTTCCAACCGATCCCACCATTTACATTTGTAATTCTTCATATACCGATAACACGGTAGCTCCGGGTGATAATTTATTTATTTTAGTGAATGCTCCTGCTGTGAAAGAAGAGAATCAAGAAGAAATGAAAGCTTACAGAGAAGTTGTCTATCGCAAGCTTTCTCAGTTTGGTTTAGATATCGAGCCTTGGCTTGTACATGAACGAATTGTTACTCCATATGAAATTGAACAAACGTTTGGTGCATTTAAAGGTGCTTTGTACGGCGTGAGTTCAAACCGGAAAATGGATAGTTTTCTTCGCCCAAGCAACGTCTCAAAAGATGTTAAAAACTTATATTTTGTAGGAGGAACGACTCACCCTGGAGGAGGGTCTCCTATGGTCACGATTAGCGGCATCAATGTAGCTATGCTTATTTCATCTTCCTAATTGATAAATCAGGATTGTCAAAAAGTTTAGTTTTTTGGTACTATAAGAAAGTGCAGAGGCTGTTAACCTACTGTTCTTACGGATGGAAAAAATGAAAAAATATGTTACATAACGAAGTTGAAAAGGTGATTACATAACTATATGATTGTATTTACGTGTCTTATTATTATCATAAGCATTATCCGTCCGTACTTGGAAAGCGTGACTGTTAAGCGAATTGCTTCAGAAGNCAAAAAAATTCGCTACTACAAAGAACAGTTCTTTTTTTATGTGCTAATTNTACTATTTTATATTGCGGTGATGGTATACCATAGGGTTCCAATTTCTATGTTAGGATTACAGGGAGTATATCTCGATACGATTCANCGCACGGCTCCGTATCCAGCGTGGATTGAATATTTGCTGCTTTTAATCTTTGCAGGCTTTATCATTCTTTCCATTATGCTTCAATGGATGAAAGATCATGGAGAAACGGTTTTTGTGGAACAGGAAATGCCCACGTCAATTGAGGCAACCGTTCCTAAAACGGAAAGAGAGCAAAAGTGGTGGCTTGCATACAGCGGTATCTCCAGCTTCGTAGAAAGCACCGTCTATTTTCCTAGCTTTTATTTATATAGTCACTATATATTAGCCATTGAAAACACATGGGTATTGGCCGTCTTAATTGGTATTGGTTATTTCCTATCACAGCTAGCTTTCCAGCGTGACCGTTTAAGTGTCCAGACGCTGTTAGTTGGTATCGGGCTAGGCGCTTTATTTATCATGACGAAGTCAGTTGTCATCATGGTCTTGTACTATGGCTTTAGCTTTTTGATTTATGATATTTACCAGCAAGATCGCAATCTAGTAAAAAGCACAGATCATCACTAAGAAACAACACGGCATAAAGCTGTGTTGTTTCTTTTTTTTATAATTTATAAAAAAAGCTTGAAAAGCGCTTTCAATAGTCTTATAATTTAGATAAATCGATTTACTAAACCGGTTTAGTAAGTGGTTAGTTAGTATAATAAGAAAGGTAGGTCGATTTATGAATAGTATCATTATCCCGTTAAATGCATTTGAAACAACAGGCTTTCAGCACACCATGATTGGNAAAATATATGAGCAGCAAGTACATGGAGTGGAAATTCGAAGAGAGTTAATGAAAAAAGTAGATCAAGAGATTGAGCTTATTGCCGAAGAATTAAAAAAATATCCGCTTTTTACAGTATATTCGGCTCCAATTGAACTGTGGAGAGAAAATGGAGAGTTAAACACACAAGAATTAAAAGCTATTCTTGAAGAAGCCGTATCACTTGGCGCTCAGTGGGTAAAAGTTTCTCTTGGTTTTTATCAGCCCCAATCGCCTATGGCAGATTTACAGCAGCTATTAGAGGCATTTCCAGCTTTACGTCTATTTGTAGAAAACGATCAAACCAGTCACGGAGGCAACATAGCATCTCTGCATGCATTTTTTGATAACGCTTACGAAGTTCCTGTTTCCATGACGTTTGATATTGGTAATTGGCTTTATGTACATGAACAACCCCAGGAAGCAATCAAAAATGCTAAGGTCATTTGTGGGCTATATTCATATTAAACACGTCATAAAAAGAAATGAAATGTGGAAAGATATTTTGAAAGGGTTTTCTCATTCGATTTTTAAAGCTTTAGAGTTTCCAATCGATGAACCGGAACAAATCCCCGGCTTCATTTCATTGGTGCAAGCAGCAGAACAGGAGGAAGTTCAATGAATTCATTAGACGTTATTACCTTCGGAGAAGCAATGGCGATGTTCATGGCANAACANCCAGGACCGCTGCATGAGATTAAGCATTATACNAAAGANCTGGCCGGNGCAGAAACAAATGTAGCAATTGGTCTCGCTCGTCTCGGTCTGCGCGCAGGCTGGGTGAGCAAAGTCGGCAACGATCCTTTCGGTACGTTTATTATGAAACGGCTACAAGAGGAGTCAGTCAACACCGATTGTGTACTAGTAGATAGCGAGCATGCAACAGGCTTTCAAATTAAATCAAAAGTGGAAGTGGGAGATCCGGAAGTTTGTTACTTCCGAAAAAATTCAGCAGCCAGTCACTTGCACTCCAGCGATTTTAATCAAAACTATTTTTTAGCGGCAAAACATATGCATATGACAGGCATACCGCTTGCTGTGTCAGCAAGTATGCGCGATTTTGCTCTACATGCACTTACATCGATGAAAGCAGCTGGAAGGACTGTTTCCTTTGACCCAAACCTGAGACCCACTCTTTGGAAATCGCAAGAAGAAATGGTTGTTACAATCAATGAAGCTGCTAAACAAGCAAACTACGTTCTGCCGGGTATTGAAGAAGGAAAAATCTTAACCGGCTACGAAAATCCAGAAGACATTGCTTCTTACTATTTAGATGCAGGCGTAGAGCTTGTCGTTATTAAACTAGGTGAACAAGGAGCCTTTTTTAAGACGGCTAAAGAGCAAGGGATGGTTGAAGGAATAAAAGTGAAACAAATAGTGGATACAGTCGGAGCAGGAGACGGTTTTGCAGTAGGACTGTTAAGCGGACTTCTTCAAAATGATTCTCTTACTCAGTCTGTAAGGAGAGCAAATGCTATTGGGTCATTAGCTGTACAAAGCCCTGGAGATAACGACGGATATCCAACTGAACAGCAGTTGCAAAGATATATGGAATCCCAAAAACAAGGAGTGAAGTGATAATGAAACAGCAGCTAGCAAAAAAAAGATGGCTTCGATTAATTCCTATCGTATTTATTACGTATAGCCTTGCATATTTAGACCGTGCAAACTATGGGTTTGGAGCAGCGGCAGGGCTGGCAGAAGATCTTCATATTACGCCAGGTATTTCGTCTTTATTAGGATCGCTCTTTTTCTTAGGTTATTTCTTTTTCCAAATTCCAGGCGCTCACTATGCTGAAAATAAAAGCGCCAAAAAGCTGATTTTTTGGTCTCTGATTTTATGGGGAGCACTTGCTACAGCTACGGGTATGGTAAGCCACGTCGGATTTTTGTTTGTTATTCGATTTGCTTTAGGAGTAGTCGAAAGTGCCGTTATGCCTGCTATGCTCGTGTTTTTAAGCCACTGGTTTACAAAAGCAGAACGTTCTAGAGCCAACACGTTTTTAATTTTAGGAAACCCGGCAACCGTTCTTTGGATGTCTATTGTTTCTGGGTATTTGCTAGAATCGTTTGGCTGGAGATGGATGTTTATTTTAGAAGGTTTTCCAGCTGTTATTTGGGCATTTTTATGGTGGAAACTAGTAAATGACGAGCCAAAAGATGCAGGCTGGCTGTCGAAAAAAGAAAAAGCAGATTTACACGATGCGCTGCAAAAAGAACAAGAAGGAATCAAACCTGTTAAAGGCTATAAAGAAGCTTTCAAAAATCGTACTGTCATTTTATTAAGCATTCAATATGCTTTATGGAGTATCGGCGTCTACGGATTTGTTATGTGGCTTCCGTCTATTATTAAAGCAGCGCCTAACATGAGTATAGTGAAGACAGGGTGGTTAGCGTCCGTTCCTTACGTATTAGCAGTTGTATTAATGTTAACGGTTTCATATCTGTCAGATAAGTTTTTAAAACGAAGCGCATTTGTATGGCCGTTCTTATTAGTAGGAGCGCTTGCTTTTTACGGATCTTATTTAGTTGGCACAAGCAACTTCTGGCTTTCTTTTACCTTACTCGTTATCGCCGGAGGAACGATGTACGCTCCGTACGGACCGTTCTTTGCGATTATTCCTGAAATTTTACCGCGTAATGTTGCCGGAGGAGCAATGGCTTTAATTAATAGCATGGGCGCACTTGGTTCATTTGCCGGTTCTTATATTGTAGGATTTTTAAATGGATCAACAGGAGGATTTGGCGCTTCATATATCTTTATGGCTGGATCATTATTCCTTGCGGCAGTTTTAACCATTGTCGCAACGAAAAAGCCAAGAGAAGTTCAAAGTGTGAAGCCAGTCGAAACAACGGCTTAATGTAACGATAGAAAAGGAGAATTGAGATGCATATTGAGAAAATTACAAGTAGCGGTATTGTAGCGGTCATTCGAGGAGCAAGTGCTGAGCGAATTATTCCGCTTGCCTACGCATTAAAAGAAGGCGGAGTAACAAACCTAGAAATTACAATGGAAAACCCTGCTGCTGTAGAGGTTATTAAAGAGTTGAAAAATGAATTTGACGACTCGATGTTTATTGGAGCAGGAACTGTTCTAGACGAAGAAACAGCACGAATTGCTATTATGGCNGGAGCGTCATTTATTTTTTCTCCTACGGTTAATGAACGAACAATTAAAACGGCTAAAAGATACGGNGTCATTAGCGTTCCGGGCGCTTTTACACCCACTGAAATTTTAACAGCCTATGAATGCGGTGCAGATATGATTAAAGTCTTCCCGGCAAGCGTAGTGGGCCCCGCTTATTTTAAAAATATAGCAGGACCGCTTCCTCATATTCCATTAATGCCAACGGGCGGCGTTACGGCTGAAAATGCAGGAGCTTATATTAAAGCTGGAGCAGCTGCTATTGGGGCAGGAAGCACATTAGTGGATGGAAAGCAGCTTCCAACTCCTGAATACTTACTTCAAGTAACAAAGGAAGCGAAGCGTTTTACTCATGAAATTCAAGAAGCTAGGCTTGCGTACGCTTAATAAATAAAGCCTTCTGCTAGCAAGAAGGCTTTTCCTTTTTCGTTTTTTTCGTTTACACTAGGAGTAGCATAATTTTAGGGATTGAATGAAAAGGACGGATTATGATGCAAAAAGTTACTATGCTGGACGTTGCAAAAGCAGCAAATGTCTCCAAAAGCACCGTATCACAATACATTAACAAGCGGTATGAATATATGGGCGAAGAAACACGAAAGAAAATTAAAGAAGCGATTGATACACTCGGCTATCAGCCCAACTATCTAGCAAGGAGCTTAAAACAAAAGCGAACGTCGATGATTGGGATTATTGTCGCGAATATTATGCACAGATTTTCTACTGAAGTCATTCGTGCAATTGAAGACTATTGCCATTCACAAGATATACATGCCATCATCTGTAACGCAGATGATGACCCTGATAAAGAAAAGAAATATATTAATATGTTAAAAGCAAAGCAAGTAGATGGCCTTATTTTATTTCCAACGGGAGCCAATACTTCTCTTTATGAGCAGATGATCAAAGAAGAATATCCGGTTGTTATTATGGATCGTAAAATTCATGATGTAAAAGGAAAAATTCCATCCGTAGTGGCGAACAACCAAGAAGCCACAAAACAGGCTATTTTGCATCTCCTCGAGCTTGGACATAAGCATATAGCGATTATTACAGAACCATTAACTATTACACCCCGGATTGAACGTGTAGAAGGGTACAAAGAAGCGTTAACATCAGCCAATATGCCTGTAAATGAATCCATGATTATCAACTGCAAAAAAGCGGACATGCAAAAAGCGCTTGAGAAGCTATTTGCAGCCGATAATCCGCCGACAGCGCTGCTTGCTGGAAACGATTTAGTATTCATTGAAGTGCAGAAATTTATTAAACAACACGGATTTAATATCCCAAATGATTTATCTTTAATTGTTTATGATAATATTCCTTACGCAGATGTAGCAACGCCTGCTGTTACGACGATTTCGCAGCCCGCTTTTGATATGGGAACAAAAGCAGCAGATTTACTTATTAAACAAATTTTGAAAGAAAAGATAGCTTATGAAGAGTACCAGTATGAGTGTGAATTAATTATTCGAGAAACAACTTTGTCGCATTAAGCTAAAAAGAGCGCCTATGGCGTGCTCTTTTTAGCTCATCAAAATATTGGTTTTTTTTACGCAGTTACTAAACCGGTTTAGTAAAAAGTGAGGAGAAAAAATATGAAGATACAATTAGCATTAGATCGCGTCACAATTGAAGAAGCTATTATCCTTGCCAAGCTGGCAGAACCCTCTGTTGATTGGATTGAAGTAGGTACATCTCTTATAAAAGAGTATGGAATTGAAAGCATTTATAAAATCAAACAGGCATTTCCGCACAAGACGATTGTAGCAGATATCAAAACNATTGATAACGCAGAGTATGAGTTTACAATGTGCTATCAAGCAGGTGCAGATATAGCAACAGTCATGGGNGTATCACCTTTACCTACGATAGATACTTGCGCAAATGTCAGCGAAAAATGGAATAAAAAAATGATGGTTGATTTATTAAACACNTCAAGCAGCTCGCAAAAGCAAGTNGGTATTTATAGAAACGCTATTTTTTGCCATCATATCAGCAAAGACGAGCAAGAAAAAGAAGGAAAATCGCTGAGTCAAATAAATTTGCGGCAATATTTTCATTCAGATGCCCAAATAGCAGTAGCAGGAGGAATTAATCCA